>ULXX01010028.1_pt1 | contig 140997 bp, 181 predicted proteins | sample 1961621 | NCBI WGS metagenome assembly ULXX01 (sample SAMEA4835848, study PRJEB28245) | human gut metagenome | biome: gut microbiome; material: fecal sample | place: Denmark | collected 2008
ATATGATATATAACAATCCTGTATGAATATTTAGAGGTTATTTGAAGTGAAAATTATAAAAGAAGAAAACGAGCTTGAAAAACGTGCGAAATTTAATAGGAAACATAACAAAGGTCTTGGCTGGTTTGTTAATCCTGACGCTGGTAATGTTGAGTACAATAACGCTTTTTTCAACGCAGCAATGAACGCAGCTGAAAGCCCATCAACAAATCCAACAGGGCCAATGGCAGAAAATATAGAGGAAGAAAACATGAAATTAATCAAAGAATCAAAACAAGTTGTTAAAGAAACTTTTGATCCTGATGTTAGAGCAAAAAGAGTAGCTGAATATAGACGTCTAGCTGGTTTATCAGATAGTGATACTATTACAGAATCAAGCTTAGATAATTGGGCGTTAAAAGCCGCAGCTACTAGAAACAGATGTTCAGTAGAAGACATGAAAGAATGTTTATTTGAATCTGTTAAGCTTACTGAGGATACTTTAAAACAAGTAGCTGATCAACTCAATGCTGAAGTTGCTACTAAAGGTGATATTGAGGAGGCTCTTGATCGATCTTTAAAATTAGCGAAAAGATATGTTAGACAAGGTAAACGAGGCGATTTCCCCAATGTATTACTTATCGGCGAGGGCGGTACAGGTAAATCATCACGTATACGAAAATGGGCACATGATAACAATGTCAATTTACTAGAAAAGCGAGTAGCAGGTATGGAGGCTACAGATTTAAGTGGTCCTATAGCCCCAGATTTTAAGGGTAGTAAAGTAGCTGATAGATTATCTTCGGTTGAATTTGATCCTCTAAATAGACCTAATTCAGTTTTATTTCTTGACGAATATAACAGAGCAACAAGTAAAGTAAGAACAAACTTACTCGAATTAGTAAATAGCCATTTATTACCGGATACTAGAGAAGAGGAACATCAAAGATTTTTACCTAACTTCTTATTTACAATAGCTGCTATAAACCCATCTGGTAGCCGTTATGATACAAATGAATTAGATGACGCTGAAGTAACTCGTTTTAGAACAATTAATGTTGAGTTCGATCCACTTATATTAAACGATCATTTAAGTAAAGAGTTTGATGAAGACGCAGCCGATCCAGAGAATGATGAAGAAGAGCGCCTAGAGTATATCCGTAAAAAAGCTATCACAAATAAATTACTTACAAGTAAGAAATTTTCTTTTGATACACCAGAAGAGAGAGATGCAGGTAGAGAGAGATATGGCCAAAATTTCAGACCACTTGATTATAGAAGCTTTACAGGATTGGTAAAGACTAGTGATGGTACTAAAGAAGATTTACTCGCTTTATGGCCGCAATTCGCAAATCCTGGTAAGAGACGAATGGCTGAGGATATTTTAGCAGATTATGTTGATGTAGACGATAAAGCAAACGCAGCGTTAGCTAGGGGTACAAAATCAGATGTATTCGCTAAAACAACGACACCTTGGGATGTTTTAGTGAATAAATATGGCGATCAAATAGGATTATAAAATATGGCAACAATGACAGCTCGCGATGAAGCGGCAAAAGAACAAATAATTAGAAAATTACGTAGCGAAGGTTACCCAACATACGCTCGCTTATTCGATTTATTCGACCTTAACTTAACCGATAACCCAGACGTTGTCGGTTATATGTTACCAGGTAAAGCGAAGATTGTCTTAAATGAAAATCTAAGTATAGATCAAGTATCAACAATTGTTAGACACGAGATTTTACATGAATGGTTATCACATGGGGCTAGAAGTGAAAAGTTCAATAAAGAACATCCAGATCTTTTACCTGATCATGATACATCTAACATCGCGGCTGACTATGAGATATCGAACGTAGGCTATACTGATAAGGATAAACGAGCGGCGAGAGCTATTATTTTAGGCGACAAGACACTTCAAGGACTCGTCACTGAAGATCAATACCCAGGTTGGGAAGATAAAAGCTTTGAAGAAATGTATGAAGAATTGTTAAAGAAAAATTTAGAAGAAAAGAAACAACTTTTAAATTTACTTAAGCAACTTCATAAAATGTTACCAGAGGACGAAGAAGATCAGAATCAATCACAATCCCCTGGCATGCCCTCTGATTCAAATAGCGATAACAATTCCTCAGATGATCAAAATAATGCTACTGGTAGCTCTGATTCTTCAGAGGCGCAATCGGGTGATCAACAAGGACAAGAACAATCAAAAAAAGACAAAGCTCAACAAGCGCTTGATGACACTAAGGACGATATTGAAGATATAGATAAAGAAAAAGCTCAACAAGGTAATGTTTTCGACTCAGATAAACAGCAAAAAGAACGTTCTGAGTTAGCTAGACGAGTTGAGCAAATAAGAAAACTTTTAAATGATCCGGGCATTCAGCGACAAGGTAAAGGCGAATCTCAGAGAGCTGTGCAAAAAGCTCGCTTGATAAGACAAGCGGAACTTAATGATCGCTACACAAGTAATCCATTAGTGAGATTTACCTTAGATTTAAATAATTTCATTAAGAAACAAACTGAAGATTATCGAGACTATACCTGGACTAGATTTAATAACACAGCTCTTATGGTGGGTCTTATTAAACCTGGTATCACAGATTATGCTGAAAAAAATATCCCTGAAATAAATGTTTATTGGGACGTATCTGGTTCATTTAGTAACCCAGCAAAAACTGAAGGTGCTAGACGAGCTATCGCAACATTACAAAAATATGTTCGTGAAAAGAAAATAAAAATTAAGACTTGGTACTTTGCTAATAGAGTAAGTTCGACAGAGCAAAACGCTGGCGGTGGAACTGAAGGTCAACCTATACTTGATCATATTCAAGCAACAAAACCAGCTAATGTAATAATTATAACTGATAGCGATATTAGCGATTGTAGAACACCAACTACTGTACCTGGTGCTGTTTGGTTTTTATTTTATGATGGTGAGTCAAAGAACCTCAGAGAGTACCTAAGAGGCAAACTAGAAACTAGATCATATTTGATTTACGATTATTAATTATGGGTAGAATGAATAGAGAACAAGCTTTTGAATTTATCAGGGTATATCGAGAATTAGTCAAAGAATCTAACTTTGAAGAGCTTTACGAACAATTTGACAATATAACTGACTATATATCTGACACTCACTATCTAACTGACATATTTATCGAAGCAGGTATCGATCCACTTAAATATATGGATGCGGTACCTGTTGGGTATTTATATAAGACCGATTTAGATCTCAAAGAAATAAACGTACCTGATAATATTAAATATATTTATAAACAAGCTTTTGAAGAGGCTAGATTAAGAAAAGTTACTATACCAAAAACTGTTGTTAAAATAGCTAAAAGTGCATTTTCTGATAATCCATCACTCACTGAGATCAATGTTCGAGGTACTCAAGCTGATGTTGATAAAATAGAAAACTTAAGTTATAGGATACTTGTTCCGATGTATGATGATGAGGGTAATTTATTATGACTAAAGAAGTTGCAGACTTTTTAAAAGCAAATCAACACCTAATAGAAGTAGGCGATTTTCGTAAGTTATATGAAAATACTTTTACATGGTTTATTAAATTTGGAAGATATGCATCCATAAGCGAGATTACTGAATTATTTGAGGCGGCAGGTATCGATCCATTATATTACATGAATGATATTCCAACTGGATATCATTTTGAATCTACCTTACCTAAAACATATTCGATAGGTAATATAGACACAATAGGTAGTTACGCATTCGCTTACATGACAGGTCTTGATACTCTAGATATATCAAGTGTAAGGTATATTGGTGATCACGCTTTTTTTGATTCAGACATAGCGGTACTTGAAATACCAGGTAGCGTTAAAGAAATTCAACCCTATACATTTGCTTCTTCAGAGCTTGTTAATGTTGTGATAAATGAAGGTACTACTACTATTTTAAATGAAGCTTTTAGTCACTGCTATAATTTAACAGATGTATGGCTACCAAAAAGCTTAACAGATGTAGCAACATCAGCGTTTTGGGGTTGTACAAGACTTGAAAATATTTATTATAATAGTACAATTAATGACTTTTATAATTTAAATATTACCATTGATATGATTGATTCAGATAGTATTAATGTACATTGTACAGATAAGGTAATAAAATTTTATGGATAGACCCGATAGAGAGCGAGCGCTCAGATTTTTAAAAACATGTCAAAGATACCTTGAAACAGAGGATTTTCAAAACCTATATGAATTAGCAGACAAAGATTTAGAGATTAGATCAGTTACAGGCTGTGTAACGCAACTATTATTAGACGCAGGTATTAACCCACTTGATTATATTGATTATGTCCCAAAAGATTGTTTCTTTGGGCTTGATATGCATGGCTTTGTCTTACCTAATCATATAACAAGTATCGGTAACTTTGGTTTTTCACATACAACAAACCTTAAAACAATAAACTTAAAAAACATCAATCATATTGATGAAAATAGCTTTAGTTCAAGTGATTTAGAAACATTAACAATACCAGGATCAATTGATGTTATACCACCCGAAGCTTTTAGTGGCTGTAAAAATTTAAAAAAAGTTATTCTTGAGGAAGGTGTCGAGTATATTAATGATAGTGCTTTTATTCATTGTTCAACGCTAAAAGAACTTTATTTGCCGAGTACACTTGTTTATATTCACGAGTTTGCTTTTTATAGTGATCGATACTTATCGGATATCTATTATAATGGCACTAAAGAAGCTGTAAGAAAAGTTTGGACTGAAGCTATGGATGGCTTAGGTTTAAATTATACTATCCACTGTACTGATGGGGACATTGAAAAATGAATACAAACATAGAAATACCTAAAAATATATTTAACTTTGCAAATAAATACAAAGAATTAATAGAGAGTGAAAATTTTGCTGAACTCTATAAAAAAGCCGAAAAAGAAATACCTGTAGCAGAACTTACTGAGATGTTATTAAGTGCAAATATTAACCCACTTAAATATCTAAGTTATATTCCTGAAGATTTTTTGTTTTACGAATATCCAGAAGCGGCTAACGTAGCTAATATCACTAGTGTAACTTTAAATAAAAACATTTGTGAATATATCGACGAACACGCGTTCACTGGTAGTAATATAACTGAATTAAATTTTCAAGGTCTCGGTTTAATTTCAATTGAGTCTCAAGCTTTTTATGGTAGTAAGTTAACAAAAATAACATTACCAGATACGCTTGAACGTATTGAGTCTTCAGCTTTTGCTTATTGTGATAATTTGCGAGATATTTGGTATGAAGGCACGGTTGATGACTGGAAAGGAATCCAGAAATCCCCAATGTGGCGAGATGGTGTTCCAAACCTTAAAATACACACAATGCGCGATCACAAGGTAATTACATACAAATAATTATGAATAAGAAAGAATTAGAAGAAGTCGTAAACTTTGTAAAACAACCTAGCATTAAATCAGCTTTTGAGACAGCCGACCTTGATTACATCTATGACGCGGCAAATAATCGAAGCGAGTTCTTTAACAGCTTGGTAACTTTATTTTGTCTCGAAGCTAACATTAACCCATTAAAATATATGGACAATGTCCCAGTGAATTACTGTAACCTTAATACACATTTTTCTGACCCTGCTGATCCATACAAAAAATATCTAGGGAATTTAGTTATACCTGATAACATAAAAGCTATACACAAAAACGCTTTTTATGACTGTAAACAAATAAAAACACTTACAATATCAGAGGGCGTTAAAACTATAGGTGATTCAGCTTTTTATGGATGTGCTAGATTAAAAAAATTATATTTACCCTCAACATTAACACGAATCGGCAACTACGCTTTTTACGCTATATCCACCACATTGCTCGCTATTGAATATAATGGGACTGTTGAACAATTTAAACAAATACAAAAAGCACCATTTTGGTGGGATGGATTTAATAACATAACTGTTTCATGTACTGATGGCGAATATGTAGAATAATAAAAACCTGTATAAATAATTATGATAATATTCGAAGATTTAACCCCCGATGAACTTTTTGATAAAGTTCAGATTAATATAGAAAATAGAAAAGAACAAGAATTTGAGAGTGGTTATGACCTTATTCAAAGTCTTGATAATATAGATCCATTAGATAATGATATAAACATCTGGTGGCACTCAAGTGATGAAAACTTAGGTGAGCTAGACTTATATGTGTGGCCATTTACTGACTTATATGAAAATATTTCTCTAACAGCTCAACTTAATAGAGACGGCCGCCAAGAAATCTATTCTGAGAGTCCTATAAGCTTGGACAATAGAAAAGATTGGTGGGACAGTTTTGTACAGCGAGTTGTCTCTAAGCTTGGCGTTATTGATGTATCATTTGACGATTTTGATTTAGTAGAGGATTAGTTTTATGGCTGAGTTAAGAAATATTATTAGAGAAGCGCTTTTCGAGATTCAGGATTATCTGAAAAATAGCGACATTAAAAGTGCTTATAAATATTTAAATGAGCGTTTCGATCTAGCGGCTGATACATATGTACCTCAAGTAACATTAACTTTATATGACGCAGGTATCGATCCTTTATGCTATACTGATACAGTACCAGATAATTTTTTATTTGGTGTCTATACTCAATTAAATTCAATCCTCGATACTTTTAAAATACCAAATAATATAAAATATATAGGTGATTTTGCTTTTGCCCATTCAACATTAAGGGAAATAAAAATACCAAATTCTGTTTTTAGTATTGGTCGAGCGGCTTTTCTTGATGCGTCTATAACTGCGATTCAATTACCAAGAAGTATTGAGATGATTGATACAAGTGCTTTTGAGGCTTGTGGTAACTTGAAAACAATTTTTTATGAAGGTACGGAAGAAGAATTCATGGACTTACTTGAAAATTCATCTGGTGGCGATATATATGAAAATTCAATAAAAGCTATTTTTGGAAGTGCTATCGCTAAGAAAATCAGGTCAGGCGAAGTTAAAATAGAATATAGGGACGGTTTTTCACGAACATGATAAACATATATGAATCAATAAATAGAACATTCGAAAAAGAATTAGCTAAAAAAGTCTTACAAGAAGACTTAACAGAAGTTGATTTCGAAGATGCTCTCAATGAACTCTACACTAGAATATCAACATATCTCGACACTCATGATTGTTTTAAAGTATCTCTGTTAGATTATACTAAGTATCCAGAGACACTTAACGTAATAAAAGGATTCGAGCCTGAGATTAAAGAGTTCGGACCAGGGTCAAAAACAGCATTACCCGCTTTACTTGAATCGTTAATAGACTTACTGGAAAATGATTGGGAGATTGAGCGCTTTATTGATCAAGACGATACTTATTACTTTTACAAAGGTGGTAAGAAGCCGAGATGTTTGCGCAAAAAAATCGCAAAAAACTTGACCGAGTCTGAGATGAGTAAGTTAGCGTTAGATGTCAAGGAAGCTGGTGGTAAATTCGAATATATCAAGCAAATATATAGCGATATAGCAAAGCTTAGACATGAGTTAAAAGCTTTAGAATATGATCACAGTAGAAGAACAGCTGGTGATAATTACGATGACGATGATTCTTATGAAGAAGCTAAAGAAAATCTCATAGATCGTATATCTGAACTTGAGAAAAAAGCTAAATTAGTTGATAAACAGTTATAAGGTAAATAAAATGAAAATAACTTTAGATGAATCTATATTTATTAAAAACACTGAGAGCTTACATGAAGCTGAATCACCTTGGGATAAGCTTGAAAAAACCTATGGCGATCAACTTAAACCTGATAATATAAAACCTGATGTGGATTCTACATCAAATGATCCAAACAATCCTTGGAATAAAATTGACAGAGCTTATGGCAAACAACTTAAATCAACATCTAATAATCCTTGGGACAAGATTGAAAAAGCTTATGGCGATCAACTTGATGTTACTAATGATAAATTAAAGAAAGATCGAAAAGTCGTCGATCCAGACAGCACCTGGGGTAAAATTGCAAGAGCTTACGGTGATCAGCTTGATTTAGATGAATCAAAGTCAATGAATCCCTGGGATAGACTTGTCGCTTTTTATGGCGACGCTTTAAAAGAAAATAAGCTCGAAGAAGACACAATTAAACAAGGTGGTAAATGGGTAAACAAAGGCAAAGAAGGTACGCACGGTACGTTCAGGACGAAAAAAGAAGCCGACGCTCAAAGAAAAGCGATGTTTGCTCAAGGGTATAAAGAAGGACTAAATGAAATGTTAGACAAATATCATTTTTATGATGTACAAGAGTTTGAAGTTGGTACACCAGAGAGATCAAGATTAGAATTAGTTGCAAGTATTTTAACAAAAGAAAGTGGCAAAGGTCGTAAATATGAAGTAAAGGATACCTGGATGGATTATGGTTCCCAACTTGCTTGGACAACTATTGTCTATACTGATCCTGACGATAATTATGGTGTACAAATTTTATCACCAAAAGAATGGGCTGACTTATTAAACGCTGAAGACGCTGATGAGCTCAATCAAGTTATTGATCAAATCACTTCAGGTGAATATTGGTCCGATACTAGAATAGAACAACCAGATCAAGAAGTCGATGTTGATGAGAAGTTGAATGAAGATTTTGACTTCAATGGTGATATTGATGGTGATGAAGATATTACATTTTTCGATTCAGGTAGAGAGTTCAAAGTATTAGAAACTCACGACACAAAAGATGTTGACGGTTATGAGTTATCAGTAGTTCACGTAGAGGATGTTGATGATGGTACTGATTGGTTCTATGTGTTACTTGATGGTGATGTTGAATGGGGCCCAGAGGATACTTATGAAGGCGCTAAAAGCTGGTATGATACTGTGAATGATGGCTATTATGTCGATGATGAGCCAGCTTGGGATAATCATGACGATGACGTAGATTTTGATGATGACTATTCTGAAGAAGATTTGAAGACACTGTTTGGTGATGACGTTAAAGTTGAGTCTTTGGATAATAAAAAATCAGTTTTTCAAGACGTCGTTGAAAATGTTCAATTTGTAGACGCTTTAGATAAAGAACAAAAAGAACTCAATCCAGCCGCAAATGAAATTAAGTCAGACCCAGCTTTTAATGATTACGATGATGAGTGGTGATTAAAAATGAAGTTTATAAAAAGTATTTCTTTACAAGAAGACTTAGAAAATAAATTTACTGAAGAACTTGAAGAAACTGAAACAAGTAAAATAATCAGAGATATGTTAAACCATGTCTCTCAAGCTTATTACTTAGCTTATGGTCCTAGTACAACTAAAAAAGTTGAGGATACATATTATGGTAGTGAAATAAAAGAAACAGTAAATGATTTACTTGATCTACTGAATTTATCTTATCACAATTTACTTAAGGATCAGAAACAAGATGTGTAAAACAAATTTAGAAGAATTTATGTTAAAGCTGATGAATTTTCAAAAGAAAATCGTAACACCAGCAGGTAAAGAAAAACCAGAAAAAGAATCAGAAGACGATGATAAATGATAATATCGTAAAACAAGACTATTTTGTCTCAGATAGGGATAAAGCAACTACAAAGTGTTGTAAGATAGATTACTTTACAGCTAAAAATTCTGATTGTAAACAACCCTGTATGAGAAAATGTCCAGATATTAATTTTGAATCCATCTGTGATTATACGAAAATTTGTTCCAAATATATAGGAGAAAACGTAAATGAAATTTAGAAAATTATCAGAAGCTATAGCGGATAACGGTTTTAACAATATGGATAAAAACATTGTTACTTCTGATACTACAGTTGAGATTAATGTCCCATATCAAATAGGTGACGCTGTCCAAAGACACATCAGAAAAAGGGCTGAGATCGAAGACTCAATGAAAGAAAAAAACAAAGAAGTAGAAGAACTTGAAAAAGAAAATCAAGTAGATTCTCATAAAGAAGTTAAGACAGACGACTTAAAGAAAATGAAACTCAGCGAAGATTTCTTCGAAGCTTATCAAGATGATCCTGATTATAATCCTAATTTCAATGAGGATAAATATGGTAAATACTTCGATGAAGATGGTAAGCTAAAACCTGAGCTCGCTGATGAATATTTTGCTTTGACTGATGGTATCGAAGAATCTTTACATGAAGATTATCAAGACGGCTGGCCTGAGGATTTAGCTGATTTATCTATATTTAACAAACTAGATAAACTTATTTACGAGTTACAAACATCCGTTCGTGGTGCTTATACCAAAGCTAAGACATTTCATCAATTGTCCGATTATGTTCAAGAATTAGCTGATGAATTATCTGATGTTGCTGCTCGAATTGAACTCGGCGATTTTGGTCTTGACGAGAGCTTAAAAAAAAACTTAACTGAAGCGTTAGAAGACCAATACGAAGACTTATATGATCAAATTTATTGTAATTTGACTATGAGTGGTAGCCCTACGATAAGTAGCGTTATTAAAGGTGTTTATCCCCCAGACAAGATTGGTGTTGACTACACTTCAAAACCAGGTAAATACGGAATCGTTGTAACAGCTGATAAACCTGAAAAGCTTGACAAAGCGAGAAAAGTTGCTGAGCTATTTTCTTACAATCTAGAAAAAGCCGGTAGATCAGGTGAACTTGAAACAAAACATTCTTCTTTTAGTAAAACCGTAAAAACAAAAGATGGTGAAGAAGAAGTTAAAAGATATCAGTTTACGATATTTGTTCCAGAAGATGCTAAAGTAATCAAGTTCGATAAGCCGATTAAAGAAGATCTGGAAGGTGAAAAAGAAGAATTAGAAGCTATACCAGACACACCAACCACACCTGATGAATTCGGAGCAGCTAGTTTGATAAATGCTTTGATTCAAGATGAATGGCAAGCAATTCAAGGATATAATGACGCGATCGCAACTTTAAGTACAACTGATATTGATACTGATATTATAAACGTATTTAAAGATATCGCGAACGAAGAAAATATTCATATAGGTCAATTACAAAAAGCTTTAGAGATGGTTTCGCCGAATGTTTCTTCTATTGGCGAGGGTGAACAAGAAGGTGCAGAGCAACTAGAAGAACCAGATACGGATATGCGAGGATAAGCTATGTTAACTTATAGTGAGAGATTTAATATCTCAATGACTGTAATTGGTTACGCTGCTTTTATAGCTTCGCTAATAATATTAGCTTTTATATTAACTAATATTGTGATTCTCATTATAAAAGCAGTTATAAGTAACATAAAAGACTACCAAGACGAGAAACTATCAGAAGAACTAAATCATATAGATGATGATTATTTATTAGAAAAAGAGATAATTGTTATCGATGATCAGCTAATAGAGTTAACCCCTGTTGATATAATATTAAAAGAACTTGATAGAGTAAATATATGGTAAGTAAATTAGGGCGTTGAGATATACGCCCTTTTCTTTTAGTACTAATTATTATATAGATTTTATTATTATAAGATTAGCGCTAAATTTGTATGTAATAAATTAATGAGGATTAATAATGAGTAATTGTGATAATATGTTTACTAATTACAATTATATTAATGATAATGTAATCCCCAATAATAACCCTAAAAAAACATGTTCATGTAACTATAAAGAACCATTCGCTAATTATAACGCTAAAGGTGATATAATTGGATATTATTGGTATTATAGTAATACAGTAACGTTAGATTTTAACATAACAGGTGAAGTTGTTATTGAGGATGGGTCGATTGTTTATAAGGTATCTGGTGATAAACCAGATGAGTCGACTATTGGCGTTATTGATCAAAAAGCTTATAATATAATTGACTTAAAAGCTTGGTCATGCGTTGCTATTGAAGAGGTAGACAATAGTATTGTCTATACTTGGGTTGAGATCCCATTTGATAGTAGCACTGTTGGTAAATCTGTCTATATATCAGCCAAGGATTATTTAAGTGATAAGAAAATAAAAGTACAGCTTTATGATTTTCAACACCAACCAATTCAAGATGATGATAGTAAGTTTATTGAGAGCACAGAGAAAATGTTTAATGGTGCTGTAAATATTTACTTTAATATAGACGCTGACTTATCAAATAAATTACATAGAGGGACTTATTATTGTGAAGTCTTAGTTTTCGATAAGAATGATAATTATATCCAGACGATTTTCAATCAAAACGATCTCGTATTCGATATAAGATAAGGGGGATAAAAAAATGCCAACAATTAAATTAAACGCACATTTAAGTGCGATATTAAAAAGCGCCCCTTATGTAACTGATGCGCCAAAAGATGGTCTCATTTATGGTAGACAAGATGGCGAGTGGGTCGAAGTTCAAGACGAGATAAAAACAGCTAATAGTGAGACAGTCAGGTTAGATTTTAGCGAAGACGCTGAGTTATCAGCTCACGTTTTAAAGACACCTGGTAGTCTTATTATTGAGCAGTCAGATAGCGCTGAGCAAACACGCTTTGATGGGTCAGAAGAAGTGGTGTTCAAGTTACCGTTAGCTTCTGTTGATAAAGCTGGTGAAGTTAAAAAAGCCGCACCTGTTAGAGATAGTAAAGCGATAACATTAGAGACATTAGTTAAGGATTATAATAAGTTACTTCAAGCGTTGCGTGACGCTGGTATAATAGATGTTGAAGCTGTTCATTATAATTGGGTAACATATGATGGTGAACATCTCGTTGCGTATGGTGATGACGCTTCAAACTTAATAGTATATTAAATAGAGGAATAAAAATACATGAGTGAATTAATTACAACATTACATCCACAAGATGATAATTCAGTTAATCTGTACCCTAATGTAAAATTAGAAAATATTATTGATGGTACAGCTGAGGATGCTGGTAAGTTTGTAAAAGTGAACGAAGAAGGTAAATTTATAGTTGATACTGTCAATATACCTGAACCGCAACAAGTTAATAATAGCACAGTCACAATCAAACAAGGTGGTGTCGATAAAGGTTCGTTCACATTGAATCAAGCTGAAGACGCTACTATTGAGCTTGACGCTGGTAGTACTGGTGAGTCTGGTTCTAGTATGTATGCTACAAGTTCAGCGATATCAAAAAGTGTACCAGCCCATAAAGAAGCAGCTGCTCCGATTCAAGTCGATGATACTATTAGTCAGCTTTATTTCAATACGCAACAAGATATTGGTGATTATTTAGCTGATGTTGTTGATTGGGGTAATAGCGAGAAAGTAAGGTTTAGTATGGATATGTTATCTTATCCTCTCTTATCTGTTACACCACCATCTGGGACTGTGGGTACAAAAATCGAAGTTGGTAGTTACATAGAGGGTATTACAACTCCAACTCAAGTACATGTAGGAGATAAAAACCCGGCTTTAGATGATATTTTAAAAAGCATATCTATCGAAAATAGTGATGGTTCTAAAGTACTTTTACGAGGTCTCATTAATGGAAGCAACGATCCAGTAGCTATTTTACAAGTATATAAAGATTCTAGTACTCAAGTAGTTTCTTTGCAATATAAGAATTCAAGCAATATTTGGAACAACATATACACAACAGCTCAAGGTTATGCAACAGGTCAAAATACATCAAGTAGTGCATCAGGTAATACTATAGCATATTTTAGTCTAGCTAATTTAGATAACTCTCATCTAAACCCTCTAGAAGTTATAATTACATCAATCGACCCAAGTTTTGAAGCGCTTAATGGTGATATTTTTGGTGCATATAGCATAACAGGTAAACCCGTCCTTACTGCAATAAGTGCCCCAGAAAATCCTGATTACTATAGACCAAAACCTGTATACATACTCATATCGAATCTCGCTGATGCAGTTAATGCACAAGAAGGAGATCTACCATTCTACTATGTATCTACAGAAACTATGGTTGGTGATGGGATAATGTCAAGCGGTTGGAAAATTAGTCCTGATTTTACATTGGCACTAAGTTCACCTGAAGTTGCATATAAATTACAACCATGTGTTTCCAGCATAGCTAGCACTGAGAATAATTGGGTAGAAGTACCTGAAGTATATGGTAATATATATAAAGAAAATATTTTGGGTACCGATGATGTAAAGGTAGATGATATTTTAGTTGATACTAAGGGTAAGTTCGGTAAAGTTAAAGAAATAGCTGAAGTATCATTTAAAAATCAACATGCTGAAAATAAATTCGCAGTAGGTGAAGAGATTACTGCCGATAGTGCATTATATGTTGATCCAGCTATTTCAGTAGATTTTTCTAAATTTGATTGGGATAATGCAGAGCAGGTAGATATGGGACCAACAATTACCTTGATGTCGACTAGTAGTGGTCATGGATTAGGTTTTATATCTAAGTTACCACCATTCTTTGTGCAAGCATCAGGAGTATCAGTAGATAATTATATTTACATGATGGTTATAGGTACAGATTTTGATGGCTTTGATACTAACAGGACTTATGTTATTTATATTGGAATAGATCCAAATGATGCTGAAAAAATAATTGGTAGTTATTTAGGGGAAGTACTTATACCTGAAGCTTTTAATAAATTCGCAGCTAGTGGTGGAGTAGAAAAAGTAGGTGATTTATATAAGATCTCACTATCAGATAGTGCTGGATCAACTATTCAAAGTATTAATGGTCAAGATGTTTGGACTTCATTTATATCCAAAGATGGTAGATGGATTGAGGATGAACCTACTGTAAAAACCGAAGTTAGATGTAGCACATTAGCGAATTTACCTAAGAGTTATAATCAACTTACTGATATACCTATTATAAAAGTAAATAGTAGGCATCCATCATATGAATTAATTCCATCTAGCTACGCTAATAAGTATGTTCAAGATAGTGTAGGTTTTATTTGGTTCTGCGATGGCGAGAGATTTTATGAACTAAAAGGATCATCGAGTAATTTTGATGGTAATTCGATAACAATAACTACAGGAGGAGGTCTCACAAACACCCAAAATATAACTGCTGATAACTACCGCGCAGATATTGAGCTACATAAGGATAGTTTAGGCGAATATCAAGGAGGAATTAATGATGCGGTATATGGTAAACGCGGCAGTAGCTATGGTTGGATGACTTTACCTAGTATTAGTAATGTAACTGGATCTAGTCCTATTATAGTCACACAAAATGGTACATCTAGAGATATAAGCTTAAAAACAAATCTTAGTGCATCTACATATCTCAGACCTTCTGATAATTACCAAGTATATGCAAAAAAGCCCGACAATACATATGGATGGGCAGGATTAGATCAATACTCTATTCCACGTCAATCATTAATAACAGCAGGGACAGGTATAGCAACAAGTAGTTTAGATTCTTATAGTACTCAAATCAGCTTGTCACAAGATGTCCAAAATAAATTAGCTAGAATACCTGATTTACCTACAGGCGACGGTAATTATGCTTTAACTTGTACTATATCAGGCGGTGTAGCGACATTTACTTGGACACCTGCGACGAATTAACCAATAATTAAAATAAATAATTTACTTAAAGCACATACTTAATTGTATGTGCTTTTCTTTTTCTAGATCCTGTATTATATAATGATAACTAATAAATAAGGATATAATTAAATGAATTCGCCTATTGACATCGTTGTTACATGGGTAGATAATACTTTACCTGAATGGCAACAAGAATATTTATATTGGAAAAAAATTGAGATTGAGAGAGGCACACAAAAACCAAATCATGGTGATGCTTTTTCTGAGACTCGTTATCGTAGTTGGAACGTTTTTAAGTATTGGTTTAGAGGTGTTGCTGAAAATTGCCCTTGGGTGAATAAAGTTTTTCTTATTGTAGAAAATAAGAAACACGTACCTGATTGGCTTGATCAAAACTGTGAAAAACTACGAATAGTAGAACACAAAGAATTTATTCCAGAAGGATTGTTACCTCTATTTAATGGCCCAGTTATTGATTTGTGGTATAGTAGGATACCTGATTTATCTGATAATTTCATTATTTGTGATGATGATTTTTATTTTATGAATCCTGTCCCTGATAATTTTTTCTTTGATAATGATATACCAAAGGGACCTATTTACAAAGAACCATTCAAACAAAATCCTGACTTGACTTTTATACCAAAAATAAACTTTTTCTTAACTACATGGATGAGAACACGTTATAACTCAGCTGAATGTGCGTGTAGATATTCTGGGGTTAAGGGTTACATGTTAACTTATTCGCATCTACCTGAAGCGCGTAAGAAAAGCTTTGAACAAAAATGGATGGTTGATATGTATGATGAATTATATGAAAAATCAGCAGTAAGTCATTTTCGTCACGATGATAATATTATAGGTAATGTTTTCATTGATATGTTAAAACTGAATGGCATAACAAAAAATAATCCAGATTACTTACCATGTTCTAAATATCTTCCGTTAGTACCTTCACAGTCAACAAATATAGTTAATGCTATATTGTCAGATAAATATAAATTAGTATGTTTAAATGATACTATAACAAATCAACCAGAATTACTTAATTTATTAGTTATTAAAATATTCGAAGAAAAATTTCCAGATAAATGTTATTTTGAGAGGTAAAAATGCAAGCATTAATATTAGCAGCGGGTAAAGGATCAAGGCTTGGTGTCTTGACTCAAGATAAAACCAAATGTATGGTTGATATCGCAGGTAAAAAAATAATAGATAGATTAATCGATGCATTAATTGATAATAATATATCAAGTATAATTATTGTAATTGGATACCTAGGTAATATATTAAAGGATTACTTAAAAAACGCATATCCGGATGTTAATTTTACATTTGTAGATGAGACTAAACTAACAAATAGAGAACATAATAATATCTATTCGTTCTTAGCTGCTAAAGATGAACTGGTTAAAGATGATACTATTATATTAGAATCGGATATAATTATAAAGCCAGATATTATAAAAAGTTTACTTGATAATATAATACCTAATCAAGCGGTTATATCACCTTGTGCTGACTATATGAACGGTAGCGCAGTTACTTTAGATGAAACTAATCATATAACTGATCTTATTAATACTAGAAATAATGATATAATACGCTTATATAAGACTGTAAATATTTACAAATTCAGTAAAGAGTTTTTATCCGATACCTATATCCCATGCTGTGAAGCTTATATGAATGCTTATGGTGTTGATTGTTATTATGAAGAACCTTTAGCTAATATAGTTAAAAGTACAGATATTATCGGATACGTTATTGATAATAATGATTGGTTTGAGGTAGATACTCAAGATGATTATGATATAGCTAATATTTTATTTGCTGATCCTGAGTCTAAATATCAAAAACTATGCGGGTGGTTTGGTGGATATCATAAAATTCCTAATTTAGTTGACTGCTGCTATTTAACTAATCCTTTTTTCAATATAGAAACATTGATTCAAGATATAAATCCTGCCGCAGCTATTAAAGATTATCCAGCAGGTGTTAATCGCTCTATTACCCATCTAAGCAGGTTTTATAATATACCTGAAAATTATATTTCTGTTGGTAATGGTGCATCAGAGTTAATAAAAGCATTATCAAAATATTTCAATAATGTAAGCATAAACGAACCAACCTTTGGCGAGTATAGACATTTTTTCAATATCAATGATAATAATCATATTAAAATTATCGTAAATCCAAATAATCCAAGAGGCTGGATAGATAAAGATTCGATAACCATAGAATTAGACGCCAGTAAAGAAAAAAATCAAACAATTATAGTTGATGAATCTTTTATAGACTTTGTACCTGTAGATAAAAGGTACTCATTGCTATCAAGAAATATACTAGATAAGTATCCAAATCTGATTGTGCTAAAATCACTTGGTAAAAGTTTTGGTTTAAATGGGTTACGAATTGGCTTAATCGCGAGCAGTAATATTAAAGCAATAGAATCTATCAAGCTTGATCTTCCTAGTTGGAATATCAATAGCATTATAGAGGAAATCTTATCAAAAATATATTTAGAAAAGAGTAATTATGAATATAGTTTAGAGATGGTTGCGAATGAGGCTCGAAGAGTTTTTAAAGAGTTAACTCGAATGTTTAGTTTAGGTATAGATGGATTTGAATATAATGGTGCTAACTTCGTTGTAATGCATTTAACTAATATAAGCTCATATAAATTTTGTGTAGATATGTTAGATAGATATAATATTATATTTAAAGATCTATCAAGTAAACTTGGTGAAGGCTATATAAGGATATCTATAAATACTAAAGCTGATAATGATTATGTGCTAAATTCGATTAGAGATTATATACAGTCAAATAATCAGCGCTAAATTATATGTATAACTAGTAAGGAAAATACTGATGTTTAATATAAGTAATAATGGAATTATAACAGTAAGTCGTGGTGATAATTTTACAGTACCACTTTTCATTAATCAAGGTACTGAGCTTAATCCTATACGATTCACGATCGGTGAGAACTGTGAGGTCTATTTAGGTATAATGGAACCAAATCAGAAATTCGAAGACGCGTTGATTAAAAAGCGTTACACTACGAAAAGTCTAAACAAGAATGGTGACATAGTAGTAAGTATAAAACACCAAGACACCGCTTGTTTAGTTCCTGGTAAATACTTCTATGAATTTAAACTTAGAGCTTTAAATCCAGATACAAACGAGTATGAAGTTAATACTATAATACCTAAAAAAGAATTCAATATAATTTAATATGAGTTTAATAGATAATGATTTTTACCTATATGAGGTTGCTGAAGAAGAACTACCTAATCAAGTAGATGATAAGTACGAGGACGATGAGGATGATTCGTTCTCTGCTTCCTATTCTTACAAAGACAGTTCTGAAGATAGCTGGGATGAAGAAGGCTGTGAAGAAGGTTACTTTTTATATGGTAAATTAAATAAAGAAGTTGAAAAACTTACTTACACAGGTACTTCTACTGAGACAGCTGATACTATTGTCGATGACTTCACTTCGACGATAGCGGTCAATGTAAAACAATCGCCTAAAGACCTTAGTAGAGCTTATATCGATAAAAAAACAAATGAGATTGTTTTCATAGCTCGCGACGGTTCTGAGATAAGTAGAACGCAACTATCGCCTTTTGTTCAAGAACAAAGTGATTTAGGTGAAACAGATCCAAGTTCAGAGACGTTTGTAAAAGGTAAGAAAACAAGCAACTTAGATAATGATGGCCCACCAGGTCAAGATCCAAGCTTACCACCTGATCGATATGTAACAGAATCGCAAATAGCGGGAATATCAGGGGATAAGACGTTCGTTTTTACTCAGCGAGCTTCTTCTAAGACTTGGGTAATAGCACATGATCTAGACAAGTATCCAAATACAGTTATCGTCGATAGCGCTAATAATAACGTTTATGGCGGTCAAGTACATTATATAGATAGAAACAATTTAGAGATATCATTTAGTTCCGCATTTAGCGGGATCGCGTATTTAAATTAACACAAGGAAAATATAAAGTATGAAATTTGTAAGTAATATTGATTTACAAAAGAATGAATTACAGAACGCTGTAATACAAAATTTACCTTCGGATCCAAGTACTGATGTAAGTAAAGAAGGTCAAGTTTATTATAACACAACTGACCAGAAATTTAAACAATTTAATGGTACGGAATGGGTAGTAGTTGGTAAGGATTTTACAGTAACAGATGGGAATGGCTTAACTAGTACAGCTACTGGTGATACAAGTACTCAAATATCGTTAGGTACACCGTCAAGTATCACTAATACATCTGATAACTCAACCACTGAATCATCCCATACTCACAAAATAGAGTTTACACCAGTAACAAGCCCGATAGCTTCTGGTACAAGTACTTCGTTTATCGATACTGTAAGCCAAGGTGCAAATGGTAGGATTTCGGCAACAAAGAAAAGTTTACCTGAAGCTTCTACAGCTGCAAAAGGTATCATTCAATTAGCGTCAGACACTGAAGCAACAACAGGTACTGACACGACAAAAGCTGTAACACCAGCGCAATTAAAATCCGCTAAAGAGTCAGCAATCAGTCAAGCTAAAGTAACTATTACTGTTGATAATGGCTTATCAGGTGGTGGTACAGGTAACGCTATAACTATTAGTGGTGTTGACGCGTCAGCTACTGCAAAAGGTGTTGTTCAATTAGCTGAGGATACAGATACTACGAGTACGACAAAAGTTGTAACAGCAGCCCAACTAGAAGCAGCTAAACAAGCAGCTATTGAAGCAGCTGAAGTTACAGTCACAGCCGGTAATGGTTTAACTGGTGGCGGTACAGGTAATGCAATCACATTAACCTTAGCTACACCCAATACTGTAAGCACTTCATCGAAAAACGAAGTAACAGCGTCAGGACACACTCACGCTTTGACATTACCAGCAGCAAGCGAGACTGTTGCAGGTGTTGTAAAACGTGCAAACAACTCAGATATCACAGCTGGTACTGATACAGAAAAATTTGTTACCCCAGCCCAATTAAAGACTGTTGCAGACGGTAAAGTCGCAGCTAATCAAGCTATAACAGGTGCTACACATACTAAAATCACCTATGATAGTAAAGGATTAATTACTGGTGGTTCAGATTTAACCGCATCTGATATCCCTAATTTAAGTGCTATTTACACACCGTTAACTAATACTAATAAAAATGTAGTTACAGCTGTTGCGATACCAGCAGCAGGTGGTACAGCAGAGACACCATCAGATACTGTCAAGATAAATGTAACTACAACAAATATTAATTCTGGCGAATCAACAACAGTAGGCACAAACATTGCGTTAGCTAATGAAAATAATGCAGGTTTAATGTCTTATAGTGATAAGCGTAATATTTCAAGCTTACAACAAAGAGTTGGTCAATTAGAAAATAGTAACATTAGATTACAATACACAGCTAAACCTGATCCAACAAAAGATGAAATTGCCGCATTCGTTGTTGCTGCGGGTTATAATGATCCAAAAGGTATTACAGTTGTTGTTCAAGAAACTGGACATAACTGGCATTATTACAATAATACGGGTTGGCAAGATGATGGTGTCGTAGGTGTAAGCGAATTTACTAATGATACAGCTGGTATTATCAAAGGTGTTGCTCAAGAAGGTAAGATTTACGCTGAAGGCGGCGGTATTGGTTCTGTTTACGGTTGGGATAACTTAAAGACATTAGTAAACAGCAAATTAACTGCTAATACGAACATTACCGCAGCTACAGACTTTAGTTTAGTTAAGTATGACGCTAAAGGATTAGTAACAACAGGTAAAGCACCAGCTACTTTAACAGTTAATGGCACAGCTTATGATCCAAAAGGTAATAACGTAAGTGTAACCACATTACAGAAAAAAGTTCAAGCAATTACTGGTGATGGGGTTCAAGCAACATTTACTGTCGCACATACATTTGGCTTAGACGTTACATGTCAAGTGTTCTTAAAAGGACAAGATGGTAGTAACACTGTTTATGAGCTTGTTATGGTTGATATGTTATTATCAAATAACAGTGTTAAGATCGCCTTCGCACAAGCACCAGCAAGAGGCCAAGAATTCAAGGTAGTAATAACAGGTTAATTTTAAAAAATACCGACATGAAGTCCCTGTATATATATGCGTAAAATATATACGGGGATTAATTTTATCTATTTAATATAATACAATGAAAAATTTTGGTAAAACAACTGATATTAGAGACATTATAACAGTAGGGTATGAAGCAGATAATGCAGTATTATACTCTACATCTCAGTCTCTAACTAATGACCAAAAAATCCAAGCTAGAGCAAATATCGGTGCTGGTATAAGTAACTTTGATGGTGATTATAAGAGTTTAGCTAACAAGCCTACTATACCTAAAAAGACAAGTCAGCTTGAGAATGATAGTAACTTCGCAACAACATCACAAGTTGAGGCAAAGTATGCAAAGCCAAAAGGTGGTATACCAAAAACTGATCTAGCTACAGCTGTTCAAAATAGTTTAACCGCAGCTGATAATGCAGTAAGATATACAACAAGCCAATCGCTTACTGACACACAAAAAGAACAAGCGAGAAAGAACATTGGCGCAGGTACTAGTAGCTTCAGTGGTAATTATAAAGACTTAGCAGATAAGCCAGATATTCCACCTGAGGTTTCTATAGTCCAATCTACAGGTACATCGACATCAGCAGTAATGAGCCAAAAAGCGACGACTGACGTTGTTAATAGTAGACTAAGCAAAACAGATAATACAAATATAGAAGTCTTAGGCACGAAAAAAGCTACAACAACATTAGGCGGCAATCAATTATACGCACCAAATGGGATTATTTTTGGTGGTACAGCAGCAGCTGCAGGCTTAGTAACTAGAGGTATTTGCGGTGTATCTACGCCATCAGATGGCGGTGCTTGTTCAAAAGAAAACCTTTACATAAACTATGATGGCAATAATGATTTTAATGCAGGTCGTCAAGTTGTCCTCAACGCAGGTACAGTAGGCAACCATTTAGGTTCAAATATGTATCAATATACGGTTCCGAGAGGAGAGATTGTCAAGAACTGGGTTGAAGCAAAAGGTTACGCGACAAGCGTCAAAGTCAATGGTAATACGATTGCGTCGTCAGGTGGTGTTGTTGATATTGGTAATGTAGTTACCGATGTTAGCGGTAAACAGGATAAAATCACATCAAGTAATAAGTTGTCTGCTTCGTTAGTTAGCGGCCTTGCAACGGTGGCGACATCGGGTTCATATAACGACTTGCTTAATAAACCTAGTTTTGCTGATATACCTGATCGAGGGGAGGCATTCTTAACTTGGGGTGGTAAAAACTTCGCCTCCTCATATAGTCCTATTGATGCTGCGATGGTTCCCGCTTTAGGAGCAAATAGATTAGCTTTTGTGCCTGCTGCTGGAATTAAAGTAGAATATTCAAGGGATAACGGAACGACTTGGAGTGATTATAAGCTTAATGATTCACAAAAAACTGCTATATTCTCAGGACCACAAGTTAGCACAACTGCTGTTATTGGTAAGCCAGGATCAAAAAATCCATCTACAAATAAATATGATAATGCTTCAGTAAATAATCGGCTTAGAATAACAATTTTAACAAACTTCGCTAGTGTTTACACACAATTAAACAAATTTGTTATTTACTGTTCTACAAGCGGCTCAGGTGGTTGTAAATGTACAATTGATGGCAGAACTAAAGCGAATTATGATGCTAATAGTAGTACTTGGACTACATTTGCAGATGGTGTTACTATAAGTGGTTGGCCTGGTTTCAATGTTATTAATACTCCATCTATTACAACGTATGGAAATACCTCTAATCAATATGTTGAATTGCGTTTTACATTCTATTGTACTTCTGCAGGTAGCATGGCTACATACGGTGGTTTACAGATTAGTAATATTTACGGTTTTGGTGGAGTTGGTTGGATTATGCCTTCAACCATGGCAAAATGGGGGCAAGTTTATACATATGACGCAAGTCAAAATGTAACATTCCCTGCTGCAGTTAAAGCTAATACACTTTATGAAAATAATACATCTCTTGCAAATAAGTATTTAGGTAAAACAGCAAAAGCAGCTGATAGCGATAAATTAGATGGTAATGATTCTACTTATTATTTAAATTATAATAATTTAAATAATAAACCAACATTTAGTTTCTCAAACGGCGTATTAAGAATCACTACCTAACAGGAGCACTATAATGTCATTAAACTTCGGTACAAGCGCGGTTAATACCGTCACATATAACGGAAACGATGTAAAACAAATTATATTCAATGATTCAAGTGCTTGGGCAAAACCTTATACGCTTTCTGTTTCAAAAGGAACTGGTGTTGCTTCAGTTACGGTTTCAAGAACATCGACTCTTGAACCGACTGCGAGTACAGGCTCGATTTCGGCAGGTGACACTATTTTCTACGGAGATGTGTTATCGGTTTCTGCAACTGCTGCTACAGGTTATTTGCTTGATAATTATGCGACATCATATACTGTTTCTGATAATAACACTGAAGTAAGTGTTTCCGCAACACCAGGTTATTATACTGTCAGTTTGGACGCAATTACAAATGCAACCGCATATGTTAACACATCTACTTCTGGTTATAGTGGTAGTATTACTGCTCAATATGGCTCTACGATTTATGTACAAGTTAAGCCAAATAATTGCTATGTTTATACGCTTAGTAGTACAAATTATACTCCATCTTCACCATATACAACAAGTTATGTACTAAACTCAACAAACTTTAATTTAAGTTCAACAACACCTGCAGCATCCCCAACAGCAAGTAATAAGCCTACTGCAACAAAGAGTATAGGTGGTAGTGTAGGCGCAGCTTATTATAAAGTAACATTAACTGTCACAAACGGTACGGTTGTAAGCGGAGCTACTACAACAATTCGATATGGTAGTAAGATATCATATACCGCTAAGGGTAATTGGGGGTATTACTATGGTAATAAAATAGGTGGGGGTTACGGTGATGGTGGTGTCTTAATGACTTATACTCCAACCTCAAGCGTTTTGCCTGCAGATGGTGGTGCTACACAATTAACTGCAGTTGAAGTCTCACATACTGTCGGATCGTGTACGGCATATAAAACATATACTATTAAGACGACAGCGACAGGATCATGTGTTTGGGGTACATATGTTAGATCAATACATGCTTTGGGCCAAACATCATTCGTATCAACAACAACTTCTGGGACAAGTTATACTGTATATGAAACAGATGTTTTTTACTCTTTTGGACGTGCGACAAGTGCTGATCATAAGCTTACAGAATACAGGTGTAAAAATAATAATGTAACAGAATCATATACGGAGCTTCAATTTTTAACAGTTGGAGGCTCTGGTAATAATACTTATTGGACTACAACGACTTTATTTTCAAAATCTACAGGAATTCCATATAGAGCAGATTTTGGAATATCAAATTCGCCTATGGCTGTAGAAGGCAATGTTGATATATCATATAAAGGAGCAGCATTGACATATACATATTATCCATACAAATCAAATATGTATTCCAATAAAATTAACTCAGGAACGACGACTTTTTTTGTCTATGATAAGAATAATGTGTCTACAGTTCCTCCGAGATTAGATTATTATCCTGCATCAGCAATTAGAATAAACGGTTGTATTTGTTTACAGAATGATAGCACAAACACCGAATTCGCAGATCTCCCATTGACGACAACAAAAACTGCTAATTTGAAATATAGTGGAATTTCTGGTACCGCTCAAATGGGCAACCAAGGTCCTAGAGTTGGCAGCTATGGTACTGAACAATGCCAATGGTTGAGTGTTTCAAAGAAAGCTGGCCTATATAAGTTCTATGTTAGAATTTGGGGACTTTCAATCCCATCGTAAGGAGATAGATTATGAAAGAAGAGCTTAACTATTTGCAAACAATTGGTGTGACAAAAAGAGAAGAAGTCACTGATGAAACCTTTATGTTATGTAAGACAAAATTTGATTTTATGACAGATTTACAAAATATAACCGAGGGCGAAAGCCCATCTGTGTTTGTTATTCCAAAAACAACAACAGAGTTTGAATATGCTCAAGATGACCAAATTGACAATGCAATAGCATTAACATCTGAAGAGTATTTTGACTTTATTTTCGGTCGATTTGTTTTTCTTGATGGGTTAAATGGTATTGCTGAAGTCTTGTAAAAAATTTCTAACAAAATCTAAATGTAAAGTATTAAATTTTCTTATAACTAACATTAATCCTAGCTAAATTACATGTAAAATAAATTAAGACAAAAGGATCAGACATGGATAAAAAAGAAAAAGACGAATTATATGATCTATTAGGCGAGGACGCAGTCGAAGGCGAATTAGCTGACGAGAAACCCGAGCAAAAAAGTATCCAAGTAGTGGATGATACCGCACCAAAATCAATAACTGATATTAACCTATCAGACGTTAAGGTAAAAATAGATACAAGCAAGTCAGCAGGCGAGCAAACAGAAGAAGTTATTGATTTTGTTGCTACTGTCACTGCAGCTCAAGACAAAGAAACAGTTGACAAGATTTCTCAAGCCAAAAAAGAAGAAATCGTCAAAAAAGCTGAAGTAAAAGCAAAAGAAGCGACTGTTAAATCTACCGAAGCTGATACAGAAGTTCAAAAAGCAAAACGTGAAAAATTCGAATTGCTTTATGAGACTTTTGGTGTTACAAAACATATACCTGATTGGCTTCTCAAGGTATTAATGTGCATATTTGCACCTTTTTATATCCTATTTGTTATTGTAATAGGTATACCAACAGGTTTTATTCGTTTCTTAATTGATTGTATCGACGGTATTTTAATTAGATATGATAGCACAGAAGAAAAACGCAGACCAAAAATCAAGGTCACTGTTTGGGTTATATTATCGCTTATTATTGTTGCGGCAGTTTGCTTAACGACACTTGCTTGTTTACATATAATTTAATTTGAGAGGCAAAATCATAAATGAATAGTTATTTGTATAAAAGATTAAATGAAGTTGATTTAAAGTTAACTAAGTTAAGAGAGTTGAAGTCTCTCAAAGATAGATTAATAGCAAAATTAACAACTGTAACATCAGAATTCGATGAGGCTAAGAAATCATTTGATGTTCAAGACACCGAAGAACTGATAGCTTTAGTCAATGAAGTTGATAAAGACTATTTTGTTTCTTTTAATATTGATAATTTCACATTAACACTTCAAGAAAAAGAACATAAGAACGAAGCGGTAGAAGAAGTCGCTGAATGTGCTGAATGTGAAATAGCTCAAGAACAAGTAGAAGAAAAACAAGAGGAAAAAGTTGAAGAGCCAAGAGTCGAATCAGAGCAACCTAGAGTTGAACCAGAACAACAAGAAATGGTTGAACAAGTTGAGCAAGCAACAGCTGAGTCGAAAGAAGAAGTGGAAAAAGAAGTTGAGCCCCCAATGAGTGATCAGCATTTATCTTTATCCAGCTTATTTAAATCTAACTCTGTAACAGAATAATAAATAATGTTAACATTAATAAGAGGACTATACATGGAAAATAGTTTTGCAATGCTTTTAAGTAAAGCGTTTGGATTTATAACAAATATGTGGGCTGAATATAGTTATTGGCTTATAGCAGTAGTTGGATTAGTATTCTTACTTATGATTCCAATTAACGCACTTGTCAAGCTGATCTTTAAAAAGGCCTGTAAGGGTGAAGTAAAACAACCTGTAGAACGTATAAGAAAAATGGTATCAAGTGTGCTTGTTTATTTTGTCTCACTTGGTGTTCTTTATTTATATCAATACGTAAGACCGATGATTGGAATGGGTGCTTCTGATTACGCAATTAGCGGTATAATCGGTGATGTGTTTTATGTTGGTGTGCTTGCGATGATTGCTTGGTCAGTCTTTAAGTTTGTTGTACAAGTTGGATTGAAACCAATATGCTTCCAAATTGTAAAAGCAGCTAAGGGATTATCCAATTCAAGTGCTTTCAAAGCTGAACTCAAGAAAGCTGGTATCGACCCCAAAGTTGGTGCTTCTGTAATTGAAAGTTTGAATGTTTTCTTAGCGGATCAAATTAAAGAATCAGATCAGACATTATCTGATTACGTTAAAGCACATGAGGGTGATATTCGTAATGAATTATATGATCTCCTAACTGAGTGCGGTAAGGTTGAATCAGGTGAAATGTACAATACCTTAAATTCAATTTTAGAAATAGTTAAAGGTAAATATGTATCTGAGAAATAATTTAAGAAACATATTAAAATAAAACTGTATGACATAGGAGAGGTATAGAAATTACTTCTCCTATTTTCATATCTAATGAGGTAATTGAAGTGAATTACTTATATGGTAAATTAAATAAAGAACTCGAATATGTAAAATACAGCGGCGAAGACACTGATACCGTAAATATTACTGTCGATAATACTGATAATATAATCAAAGCTGATATTGTTCGTACACCTAAGACATTAACTATACATAATAATATCTATGATTCTTACGATTCATTTAATGGTGCGTATGATACATTAATCGAGCTACCAAATTATGAGATAGAACAAGAAGACTCCCCAGAAGGAAGCTTACTTATTTATGACTTCAAGTTAAATGGTGAAGTAATATCAAAAATACGCATCCCTTATGACAAGGATATATTTAATATCGAATTAGATGTTTGCGTAGAAGATGATAATCCACTTGAGGGGTTACATGTTGGTGATCCTTATTTGAAAATAACAATTGAGGATGGACATGGTTCTTCTACTTATAAATACATATCTCTAGCTAGCTTGGTTTATAAAGCTGGGGATAGTATCAAAATTGAAAATAATATAATATCTGTTGATTTAGATAATGGTAAATTATCAGATAAACTAAATAGTATAGAACAAAATATAGCTCAAACACAGAGCGAGTTAAACGCCCATGTTGGTGATAAAGCTAATCCACATCAAGTAACACAACAGCAAGTTGGTATCTATACATATAAAAATATTGAAGCTAGTTTCGAAGAAAAACAAGGAAATGAAAGCTACCCATGTGCTGCCGATATTGAGTTGGAAGCTATCAAAGATGATACTCAAATTCCAAATATTTACTTCAGTAAAGAGCAAGTAGATTCTGGTAATTACGCACCTTATTGCGAGACATATTATAGAGAAAGTAACATCGGTGAAATAATAAACCCTATTAGTGTTGGTGATAATTTAGGTGGTGCTGGTTTCTTTGTAACTGATGAGCAACCAGATTTTTCTTTACTTGATTGGTCTACAGCGCAATACTGGGAAAATTTAGGCTTTACTGACTCAACGATAATAAAAAGCACCTACAAGAGCCCAAAATATATAACTTTAATGTCATCCGATCCAGATCCATCTGTGACTGTAAGTGAAAATACTATTAGAGTATGCTATTTTGAGCAAGAATTCAGAGCGGAAGAGAATGAGAGTACTTCATATCAATGGCATTTTCCAGCCGAGACATATGCAGTTATAATGCCGGGGTATTATCAATTCATATTATATGCGTCAAAAGAGAGCTGGGACCCATATGGTAATATGAATCTAGGTGGATATAAAGGTATAGGATGGGGTGGATCATTTTACGACGCAACAAATAAAAAATTTGTGGTTACTGAAGAAAATACATCGAGTGTTACCTATCTCTTATATAAAACAATTAATTATGTAGACAGTCAACAAGATATCTGGGGTAAGTGGATAACAAAAGATAAACATTATATCCAAACACAGGATGAAATAAATCTTAAAGAAAATGAATCTACTTCCGTTATTTATTTATATTTACCATCAGAGGATGAAGATGTAATAAACTTTGTACATGAATTAGAGACACTTGATTGGGATAATCCAGATAAATCTGGTACGAACCCTTACTTAGGTGATTATAAAATAATTAATTTCTTCACAATTTCAGATAGTATTGGTACAAGTAGACCTTACTGTGTGTATCAATTTGATGTTGAGTCCGAAGATCATAGTCAACATCAAATGGTGTACGCAATTGGATTTGAAAATACGGACTCATTTAACTGGATTGACTGGGGGGGAACACCTGATGCTGCTTTAACCTTCAAATCTAATGTTATTATATCAAATATACAACATCAAGAAGTTTGGGGTCCATATATTTCAAATTGTAGTAGAAATATTAAGAAATTATCTGAAAACGATATTATAGATAAATTCATATTTGATGCATCATGGGAGTGGAATTTTTATTATAATGTGTTCGATAGACTCAACTGGAATAGCCCAGATGAGACTATTACTGAGAGTGATTATCTAATTAAGAAAATACATATATTTAAATATGGGGATAAATACGCAAGTATTTGTAAACAAATAGGTGTAAGCTCAAGCGAGGTAAGAAAGTATTTCATACAATTGTATGCATATTGGGGTGAATATACAGCTTATCTTTACGATAATAAATACTCGCAATATTGGGATGATTTCGAGTATACACCTGATTCACCTGTAACAATAACGGAAATTAAACACCAAGAGATCTGGGGCTCAGCAATAGGCAAAAAAGCTGAAGTAAAGGAAGCTGGTTATTACTTAAAAGCTTACAGCAAGGAAGCTGGTAAAATAACTATACCAGCAATAACATTACAATAATAGAGGTAAATGATATATGATTGGTAAAACGAATGCGGGAAAAGGTGCTAATAATCCAATTATTGTTGAAAAGGTTTCCGACATAGATAAGCTATTAGTAAAAGATAATGTTGGTAAAGTATTTAAATATGTAGGTGAAACTTTTTATCCACCACGACATGTGACACCTATCGTTGCGAATCAGCCATTCGAAAAACTATATATAGATACGCGTAGAAACCCAACACCTGAGGAAGTCTACAGCTGGTGTGATGGTGGTGGATCTAGCAGCGAAGCTATACTTTTTGGCGTAGCTTCAGTAAATGGACTTGGAAGTGGCGATTCAGCAAATATATATCTCACGTTTTTCTGCATGGCTTCTAATGATCAACCAATTAACAGTTGTTTGATTTTAGATTATGCTGCATCCAAGGGCGTTTATTTTATGACATCAGATGGTAAATTTCCTGATGATCCTTATACGCAAGAGCAATTAGCAACTTATTATGGGATTACGAAGCTTGGATGGCAAATTGAGGGTGTTTATACAAAAGGGAAATTTGGCTTAAAAGCTGATGATCCTGCGTATTTTGTTGCCATAAATAGTTATTATGATAGATGGAAAGATTATTTTTCTACAACACCATTTCCTGATCCTTGGGTTAATAACCAGTTGTATGAGATAGTTGAAGATGATAATATAAAAGCTAAACCAATATATATCTTAGAGAGTCTGGATGCAGATATTTCAGCTGATAATGTTTTACTCGGATATCAAGGATATAATGATAAGGGTGAATTAATAACTGGTGCAGCTTATAATGATCTTTCAGCTTATTTTTTACTTAAACCCAATGATGATAGTTTTTTTTCACGTATCCGTATAGATACAAACAGAATAAAAGCTGATCCTAAGTTTGCTAAAATTGGGGATTTAAGGTTAGGGAATTATGCTTTGTCTGATTTAGATAGTGGCTATGATATTATTATAGCTAAAGATGTAACATATATAGCGTCTAATTGCTTTAAGAATTCTGCTTGCATTATTAATTGGGAAGATTCCGATAAAAATTTGAGTTTATCTTCTGAAGCTTTTTCTGATTATAATTTTTATAGTGGTAAGTTATTTTATATGCCAGAGCGAATAACTTCTATAGGTGCTGATTGCTTTAAAACCAGCTATAACGCATATTATAATTCTGCTATCTGTATATCTAATCTTAATAAGTGGCTTAATACTCAGTTTGAGAATGAATATTCCAACCCAATGTGCCGTATATGCGACTTATATCTAGCATCAGAACCGCTTACGGATGTAGCAAATAATCCAGATGCGTCCATGTCGGAAACATCCATACCAAAATTAACTATATTAGATTTATCAAACACTAACTTGACAACTATAAATAAATGGGTAATGACTGGTTGTAAAAGTTTAACTGAGATTAAACTACCTGCATCTATAACTTCAATAGGTGATGGTGCTTTTAAGAATTGTCGATATGTGGGTACCTTCGATTTTTCTGGGCTTAATTTACAATCTATAGGAAAAGAAGCCTTCTTCATGTTTGGATCTGCAGTAGGTAACCGTATATTTGATTTTAGGAATTCTAGCTTTATTACAGTTGAAGAAAAAACATTTGGTTATGATCAGGGTTATACTGTAAGTAGTTTTACTTTTTACTCTCCTTCAACCTTAGTAGAAATAAAAGATAATAACTTCCAATATATAAATGGAGGTGATTTTTATTTATCTGGTCAAGATGTTGTTAAGATTGGTACCGGTTTATGGGAGAACTCAAATAACTATAAAATATATGTACCCTATACTTTAATTGATAGGTATCGAAGTGATGTATCTTGGTTAGATTTTGCTGATAATATTTATGGTTATGCCCCAGCAAATACATTTGAAGTAGGAACAACTTTACCAACTGAATCATCAGTAGATAGTTATACATTAAAATGGTATACTGAAAATACATTAGCAAATCAGGTAACTACTGTAACTGATCCAAGTGCTGTATTATATTGTAGTATAAGTAAATATAAAAAATATTACACATTAAAAAATATTGTATCTACTAATTGTTCACCATATCTAACCGATGGAGTTACAAATTATCATCTAGGTGATAAAATACCTTCAGAGAAAGAACTTACGTTAGTAATTAATCCATCATCCCAAAATTATGTACCTTATATTTGTTATGTAAATCATGAAAATTATTTAGGATCAACTAAAATTACTATAACTTCAGATGTAGAATTGTTTATATCATGTACAGATGGTTTAGATTTTCCAGTCTCAACTAATATTTCAAATATGAGTTGGGATAATATCAGACAGGTATGCTTAAATAATCTAGCATCTAACTTATGGAAAGTAGGTGATATAAAAACAATTACATCAAAGAGTGGTGATACTTACAATATTAGATTATGTGATTTACAAGATGGTCGGTATGAGTATGCAGACGGTAATGGTAAATCTAAAGCAGTATTCGAGTTTGTAGATTTATATAAAATGAATGGAAATTATATAGATGCTAGAATGAGTACTTCTGGCAAGAATACTGTTGGTTGGCAAAATTCTAACATAAGATCTACTATTATTCCAAATATAATTAGTGATCTCCCAGATGACTTAGTTTCTGCTATATCAGAAGTTAAAGTATTATGTAGTATAGGTGGTAGGGATAATTATAATCAACAAGTTAATTCTAGCAATGATAAACTATTTTTACCAGCTGAAATAGAATTGTTTAGCGAAAGGCATTATTCAATAGGGCTTCCTGAGAGCCCACTTGGGCAATTTGACTATTATAAAGCAAACAATACTACTGAAGCTCATATTAAATCAGATAGATCCTACTGGGAGCGCTCACCTGTAAGTGATGATGATGATTCATTTTGCGGAGTTCTTTCAGGTGGTTCTTATTTTAGATTTCACAGTTATAATTTGGAGAAGGGTGTTGCGCTTATATTTGCAATCTAATTAATTTATATATATATTTATATAAAAATTATCAGCTAAATTTTATGTACACTTAAATAGGAGAAAAATAAATGATAAGTATAGAGCAAGAAATAGCTAACAGACAAATGTTGATTAAATCTAAAGCAGATAAACAATCAAAAGCAATCGAACTTAGACAAGAAGCTGCTAGATTAAATCAAGAAGCTGACGCTATCGAAGAAGAAGTTAAATTTATCGATGAAGCAAAACTTGAAAAAGAAATCAAATTACTTCAAGACAAACTAGCTGAAATTGAAAAGATGCTTACAGAACAACCGCTTGAAGAAGTAAAAGAACAAGCAGTAGAACAAGAAGTTGTTGAAGAAGAACCTGAAGTAGTTGTCGAAGAAAAACAAGCTGTTGAAGAAAAGGAAGTCGAACCTGACGCACAAGAATTCATTCAAGAACAACTGAAAAGATTCTACGCAGCAAAAGCGGAAAAAGAAAAGTCTGAAGCAGAAAAAAGAATACAAGAAGCTGGGAAAAAAGTTGAGGAAGATAGCAAGGAGGATTCCATGAAATTTTCATTGAAAAATTTGTTCAAGAAACATGAGCAGAAAGTTGAACCCGAAGCAGAAGTTAGTGAAAAACCTGAAGTCAAAGTCATAAGCGGCTCCGATGTAAAAGTTGATCAAGATCCAGTTCAAGGTTCTCTACATGGTAAAGCAACAATTGATCCAATGTTCTTGGATAGAGATAGTTTACTGTAATCTAACAAATATTATATAAAGCAGAGCTCTACGGATTTAAATATTCGTAGAGCTTTTGGTGGTTAATTATGGATAAATTAGGTAAAACAGGTAAAATTATACTTACTGTACTAATGATAATTCTATTTCCATTAGGTATAGTCTACTGTATAGGTATAAATTTATTTGCTGGTAAAAAATTTGCTGCTTTTCTAGGTGGTGTATTACTGTTTGGAATTGGTATGTTACTCGCGATTTATTTAGTAAGACCTGAATACTATGTAATCGCTTGGGAATACGTCAAGGGTTGGTTTATAAAATGAGTTATTATGATTTCGATTACAATACATCGGCAGTGTCAGGAGATGAAATATTTGATTTAACAACTTTAGGTGGTTTTTCTGGTACTGCAATTGTAATGACTAATCCCAAATATGCGAGAGAAGCTAAAGGTATGATCGGCTCTCTCGTAAAAATGTCTCCGAATCAATATTTTGATATCGCAGCAAAAATATTCGGAACAAGTTCTCAAGCTCAGAAAGATCATGTACTTAAAGATGACTCAGAAGAAATAGAAGAACTTAAAAAAGTTATACTAGAAAAGAAAAAACGATTCCCACTTACTTTTATTAACTTAAAGGATAAAACACAAGAAGGTCGCCATCGTATGGCTGTTGCTGGTGAGTTATTTGGATGGGATCACAAATTTCCAGTTCTAATTGTTCAGGATCCAAATAATATGAAAATAAAGCAAGGTAAATTCTTCGAAAGCTTTTTGCGAGAAGGAATAAATGAATCCTGTATAATTAAGGGAATAATATTTAATACAGATGATAAAATTGAAGATACCCCTGATTTTAAATCTTTTTCGGATAAATCAGGTGTTTATAGATTAAAAAATAATTTTTATCTAGCTTTTGTAAAAATATATCCAGGTACAAATTCAACAGTATATCATTCAGACTTATTACGTGAATTAACAAATAATAATGTTGATTATTTACAAACATATTATTTTGCGGTATCTGTAATTAATGGTGAATTAGATACATATGATATTGAAACAAATATACCTGATAAGTTTTATAAAACAATTTTAAATGCAGCTCAAGATTTTTATTTTTGAGCTTAATGAGTTCGGAGTAGATAATGTCTAACCAAAATAATAGAAAAAGACCTTTCAAGTGGTATACAGACGGGGATAAAGTCATCAAAGTATTTGAAGGTGACTCAATCCCTGTTTCTTTTTATCCAGGACGAAAGAAAAAGCAAAGCTCAGAGAGCTTACAGCAAACAACAATCTCCGAACAACAATCACAAAGTAACATAAATAATCAAGAAATAAATTTGCAGGCTTTTCCTGAATTATCGCACTTAAGCGAATCAGAAAAGAAACTGTTTTTAGATATAATCAAAGAATATCAATCAAACGGGCAGTCAAAAACTTTTGACGATTTACGCTATCAAGACTACGCTGAAATCCCTGTTGATATTGATACATTCGTTGATGATGATAGGTACCTTGGTTACGCTTGGAAGGATAGTGAAGGTAAATCAAAATTATACCCTTACTGGCGAAAACGCTTGCGAGAATTATTTCCAGACAACATAACAACAAGTGTTAATAACGCGATATTCAGTGGTGCTCGTGGTTTAGGAAAAAGTGAAATTGCGATACTTACTGCCGCTTACTTGATGTATCGTGTATTATGCCTTAAAAACCCAATTGAATATTTTCACTTAAAACCAACAGAAAAACTTTGCTTTGCTTTTATGAACATAAAGATTAGCTTGGCTGAAGAAATTGGTAATAGTAAATTTCAAAACACAGTAAAAATGTCGCCTTGGTTTATGAGCCATGGCGCGCTTGTTGGACGTACAAACAAGTTATGGGTACCGCCAGATTGTATCCAAATTATTATTGGATCTCAATCATCAGATGTCATCGGCTTGCCCATATACTTCTGCTTTTTCGACGAAATATCTTTTATACAAAATCAAGATATTGACAAACAGAAACAAAAAGCTATTGACATGATCGACACCGCAATAGGTGGTATGAAGACACGTTTCTTGTTTAACGGTAAAGTTAATGGCTTACTTGCCTTAGCGTCTTCAAAGCGTTCAGAAAAATCGTTCCTCGAAGTCCACATGAAAAAGAAACTTGAAAGCGAACGAGAAAATGTATTAATAGTTGATGAACCAGTTTGGAACATTAAGCCCCCTGAGACTTATTCGGGTAAGCGTTTCAAAATAGCTTTAGGTAATAAGTTCTTACCTTCTAAAGTTATTGATGATGAAGCGGACGTTAAAGAATTCATATATAAAGGCTATACGATTTTATCTGTACCTATTGAATTCAAAGCTAACTTTAAAGAAGATATCGACAGAGCGCTTTGCGATTTTGCTGGTATCTCATCTAGCGAATTATCAAAATATATTTCAGGTGAAGCTGTTTCAGAGATAATTGACAAATCATTAGTAAATCCATTTAAGAAAGATATTATTGAAGTTGGTGATGGCGCTGATGATACTGCGCAATATTATGATTATTTTGATTTAGAAAAAGTCCCACAGAGTATGATGTCGAAACCTTTATTCGTACATCTGGATATGTCAGTATCAGGGGACATGACAGGTATTGCTGGTGTTTGGATAAAAAGAAAGCAAACCTCGACAGATCAATTAAATCAAGATAAGGATTTATACTTTCAGCTAGCGTTTAGTGTGAGTGTAAAAGCACCAAAAGGTAGACAAGTTAGCTTCGAAAAAAATCGACAATTTATTTACTGGCTAAAAGAAAAAGGTTTTAAAATTAAAGGTATAACAACCGATACTTTCCAGTCTTATGATACTGGACAAGCTTTAAAAGCACGTAAGTTCAATTACGATATTTTATCAGTAGATAGAGTTGATTCAGATCATATATGTAAACCTTATCAATACTTTAAGTCAACAATATATGAAAAACGCTTAAAAATATATGATTCTCAAACACTTATTGAAGAAATAGTTAACCTTGAGAGAAACATAAACAGCGGTAAAATCGACCACCCAGCTGATTTCCGAAAAGACGTTTGCGACGCTACTTGTGGGGCTATATATAACGCAAGTAAACACGCTGAAGAATTCGCTTATGACTTTGGCGAAGATATGACTACAGCGATAGATGTTAGTTCAGATACTTCGCAAGCTTCTGTTAGAGAACAAGTGTCGGTCGAGCTTGAGGATTTAATGAAGGGTTTATTTAATCCTATAAAGCAAGCACCACAACAACCAGCAAATCAAAACAATAATAGACAACAAATAGCGGCTCAAAACACTCAGCCTAAATCACCTTTTTTGGATTTTGGAATGGGTCCCGCTGAAGAATACAAACCAGCTTATTTATCTGATGGGATAATAGTTTGGTAATTAGGAGAATTTTAGATGCCTGATGAAGTTAAAGGACAAGAACAAAGCGTTTTTGTCGATGATGAAACTATATATAATAAAAAGACTAAGACCGTACCTAAAAAAACTCAAAGTATCGGTATTGATTTAAATGATACTGTTTTTAATAATATAGTAAGCGAAGGTATAAGTAGTCACAATCTCGATCTAGCAGCGTTAGAGTCATTTACTCAAGTATCACAAAGTCGAGATCAGATATATTCTTTACTTGATACTATGGGTGAGGATGTTACAGTTGCGGCTGTACTTGAGACTTACGCTGAGGACGCTACTGAATATAATGATAAAGGTCAAATAGTCTGGGCTGAAGCTAATGATGCTAATATCGCGAAGTTTGTTTCATTCTTACTTGATAGTATGAATGTAGATAAAAATATTTACAAATGGGTACATAGCCTATGTAAATATGGTGATATATATTGGCGATTGTATAGAGAGTCAGATTATGATGATGATATATTAGCTTCGGAATTAAAAGATAAACCAAAATCTCTCGATCGCACATTAATCGAAGATCTTGATGAGAGAGATAGGAAAGACGCAGCAGATAAAGCGCAACTTAAAGAAGATGTTAATATAAAATACTATAGTAAAAATGATAAATATGTCCATTACATTGAAATGGTACCTAATCCGGCTGAAATATTTGAGTTAACAAAATTTGGTAAGACTTACGCGTATATCAAAGCTGAAGTAAAAACGCCTACTCAAAAATTAACTGATAATACAGCAATGAGTGGATACCTTTTAAATCAATATAGATTTAATCGCGGTGATGTTGATTTACACGGCCCAACAGATTATGTACACGCTTGTCTAGAAGATAATACAAGTCGTACACCAGAAGAAGTTACTATTTTCCAAGAAACTATCACAGATACTGGTGAATCATCAGAAAAAAGTAATACATATACTGTAAAACGTGGCCAATCTCTACTTTATAATCAGTTCAAGATTTGGCGAGAATTAGCACTATTAGAGAATTCAGTTTTGTTAAATAGATTGACAAAATCATCTATTGTTAGAGTAGTTAATGTCGAAGTTGGTGATATGCCAAAAGCGAATATTGGCCCTCATCTACAAAGAATTAAATCATTATTAGAACAAAAGTCAGCTATAGATACTGGTAAATCGATGTCTGAGTACACGAATCCAGGCCCTGTTGAAAATAACGTTTACGTACCAACACATGATGGTAAAGGTGCTATAACTACAACACAAGTGGGTGGCGATGTTAATGTAGGTGATTTAGTTGATCTCGATTACTTTCAAGATAAATTCTTCGGTGGTTTACGTGTACCTAAACAATATTTCGGCATTACAGATGATAACGCAGGGTTTAGCGGTGGTCAATCATTAGCTATTATTTCATCTAGATACGCTAAAATGGTAAAACGTATTCAAAATACTGTTTTACAAGGTTTAACAGATGTTATTAATTTAATGTTGCTTGATAAAGGTTTGAATAGTTACGTAAATAAATTCACGTTACATATGCAACCACCGACAACACAAGAAGAAATTGATCGTAGAGATAATATAAGTAGTAAAATTGGTATCACATCAGACATCATGAATATGTTGACTGACCTAGAAGATACAACAGCTCGCTTGAAAATTCTTAAGATATTACTTTCAAATGTCATTACAGATCCAGAACTTATCGAAGTGATTCAAGCTGAGATTGACAAGCTTGAGACATTAGATGAAGAAGAACCAGTAGAAGAAACTGAAACAGATAATTTAGATCTTGATTTTGGATCTTCAGGATCTACTTCAAGCAGTAATGAACCTCTTGATTTAGAAGCTGAACTCGGGATTGGTGGTGAGAGCGAACCTAGCTCAGAAGAAACTACAACACCAGAAGCAGAAGAAACAGAAGAAAATAACTTACCTTCACCAGCGGATTTAGGTCAAGATTTTTCAGATAATACACAATTTTAAAAATAACTTAGCCAATTATATTGGAAAGGGGCAAAAATGATAACCAGATCAGATTGTTATTTATTATTATCAGATTTACAAGATAGCGGTATTGATACAACAAAAGCTATAAGTGATTTAAGCACTAATAAAGATATACCTATTTCTGTTATTAAATTTATTAATGACAATAGGCAATTAGATTTATCGCAATTCTATGAAAATCTAAGAAAAAATTACAACAATAAAAAATCTCAACTTTACATCAATATAGTTAAAGAAACTCAAGATCCAGATAAGTTACTTGTAACTTTATCAGCGCTATTAACTCAGATACTTTTATATAGTAATAAAGTTGATGATAAACAACTTTTTTTAAAACATTCGAGAGCTGATGAAATTAGTAAAGTTCTTACAAAGTATTTTATAGATTATGATTTAACAACTTGCATAAAACTTTTGAGACTCATAAAAGCTGACTTAAAAACTTTAGAATCAATAAAGTAAAACAAAAAACCGTTAATATCATATAAATATATCTAGATAAACTTGTATATAAATATATTATTAATATAAGCTTTAAAAGCTTATAGCTTATATATTATAACTAGCTTATCTAGATAAGCTATAACTTATATATATTATTATATAGTATCACACTAAAAAATCAACTAGTTTACAGACTTTTTTGATAAAAAATAGTATAATAACGCTAAATTTATTAGTACAACCTTTAAAATAAGTAGAAGACGTAAATAATCATGATTAAGAAATTGCAAGAAAGCGATATACTACAATTTAAGGATATTAGTCCAGAAGAGAAAGAGCGAAGAGGTATCCTTGGTGTACTTTACGGACCTATGGCTGATATCGTTAAATCAACAAGAAATGGTCGTAAGTATTCAGAACAACTTTGGGAAAAAGTATTCGAAGATGATATAGTCAAAGAAATGCTTAAGAATGGCGGTATACCTGGTGAATTAGATCACCCAGCTGACCGCACCGAGACATGTTCCGAGAAAATAGCGATAATGATGCCAGAAGCACCAAAAAAAGATGATCAAGGTCATTTAGTAGGTCGCTTTGATATTATTGATACCCCATGTGGTAAAATAGCTTACGCTTTAGCAAAATATGGTTTTCAATTTGGAATAAGTTCACGTGGTGAGGGAGATGTTGAAGAGGATTTCGATGGTAATGAATCAGTCGATCCTGATACATATAACTTCCAAGCATTTGATTTAGTCTTGCTTCCAGCTGTTAAAGATGCTAGATTGAAGATGGTTGAATCTTTAGACAAAAATAAAGTTCAACTTAAAAAAGCTTTAAACGAAGCTTTAGAGAATGCGTCAACTAGTGATAAAAAAATCATGACAGAAGCGCTAGATAATTTAAAAATTGATTATAAGCCAGAAATGGTAGATAATAAAATAAACGAGTCCTTAGAGCCTGAACAATCAGAAGAAGCCAGTGATACAGGATCTAATGAAATAGTAAAAGACTTACAGGAAGCGTTAAGATCAAAGAAAGCACTTGAGGATAAGGTAGCCGAACTTCAAGAAAAACTTTCAGTTTGTTATACAAAGGAATTAAAATATCAAGAAGACCTCGGTAAATACAAACAATCAGTAATTACTTTAAGCGAAAGTGCAAAAACAGCAAAAGCTTTAAAATCTCAAGTAACAAGTTTACAAGAACAATTAAAGCAAAAAGACACCCTTTTAGATACTCAATCTAAACAGATTTCAAGTCTTAAAGAGCAACGAATAACAAGCGTCAATGAAGGTAAAGTGCTTAACGAATCACTTAAGACCAGAGACACTAAAATAAAATCACTCACAGAGCAAATTAATACTATGAGAAGTGATTTGAAAAAACAACAAGTCGAAGCTCAAAAAGAACAGGATAAGTTAAGAGAGAGTTTAGAGGATCTCAAGAAAGATTCTTCAATTAAGAAGAATGAATACAATCAAAAGATTGCAAAAAGTAATTCTTTAGTCGAGAAATATCGCAATATAGCAAAACAAGCTGTAGATAAATATATCTCATCAAAAGCTACAATGTTAGGTATTTCGTCAAACGATATAAAGAGAAAATTATCCGAAAACTATTCATTTGAAGACATTGATAGAATTTGCGAAGACTTGCAAGAATATAGATTAAATATTAACAAGCTTCCGTTTAATTTTGACACAAACACTTCTTCAGTTAAAATGAAAGTAAAGGAATCAAAAGAACCCATTAAGCCAATAAGTGGGTATGACGATGAGGTCGATGAAGACTTAATCAGATTGGCAAATTTAAATTAATAGTATAAAGGAAATAGAAAAAAATGGCAAATCTATGTGAAGCCTATAAATCCAGACTCGCAATTGCAGAAAGATTTTATTCGCAAAAGCATGCTGGTGAAAAACTTAGTGAGAGCAAAAAGTTAGTTACAGCAAAAGTGTTGGAAAACACGAACAAATTCCTCAACGAAGCTTTCGAAAACAGCGTTGGAACACAAAGAAGTGACCTTGGTTTATTCAAGAAATTCGCTTTGAATCTTACCACAGTAGCTCTTCCAAACCTTATTGCACACGATTTAGTAATTGTTCATCCTATGTCCAGTATGTCTGGTTATGTGAACTATGTACAATACACTCGTGGTTCTAACAAGGGTGCTTATGTACAAGGTGATGTGGTCAACGATCCATTCAGACTTGGTTCTTTCAAACAAGGTGCTGATGGTAAGCTTGATACCAATTACACCGCTGCAAAAGTTTGTGAAGCAAAAGCTGCTGCAACAGATGCAAAATATGATGTTACACTTATGTGGAAACCTGTTGTTCCTACCACTGTTGAAGTTGTTACAGCTGGTGCAACATTCAGAGATAATGGCGAAGGTAAACTTCAAGAAATGGATGGCGATAAAGTGAAAGAAAGCGGAAAAACTGGTACGATTGATTATGCTACTGGCGCAATTTCTTTCGCAGCTTCTACACTTACCGCAGGTGCTGTTTTCGTAAATTATGCATATGATAACGTAGTGATCCCACAAAACGATCTTCCAATCATCAATGCAGAAATCAAAGCAATTCCACTTATCGCAAAAGCAAGACGTATTGCAATCTATTACAGCCAAATCGCAGCGTTCCAAGCAAAGACCGACTACGGTATGGATTTAGGTGCTCAACTTGCAGAAAAAGCAGTTGGTGAACTTTCGTACGAAATCGATACAGAAATTACATCAATGTTAGTCGATAACGCAAGTGAAAGTGCTCTATTATCTTTCAACAAAGCACTTCCAATGGGTGTCAGCAAAGCAGAACATTACGAAGGATTTGCAGAAGTTGTTGAAATTGGTAAACAATTGATTTATGACAATACCAAGAGATTTGCACCAACTTATATGTTGATTGCTTCTGATATTCTTCCAATATTATCATTCATCAAGGGATTCAGCGCAGTTTCTACAAGCAGCGTCAATGGTCCATATTTCGCAGGTACTTTAAATAATTTGAAAGTGTTCGTAACGCCAAACATTAAAGCTGGTACATTCGTACTCGGTGTTAATGGTGATGACATGATGAGCTCTGCAGCTGTTTATGCACCTTATATGGCGATCGTTCCAACTCAATTGCTTGGATATGCTGATGGTGGTATGAGCCAAGGTTGGTCGACTATGTACGACCTTAAGATGTTGAACGCTGGTTTACTTGTCAAGGGTACTGTCAAGAACGATCCTGCGACTGCAAACGCACAAGTTATCAACACCAAAGCTCAAGGCTAATAGCAATAACAACTAAATAATTAGGTAAAAGGCTTGGATTAATTTCCAAGCCTTTACTTTTAGTTGATTAATACTTAACTATAATGTATAATATATTATATACTAATATACGTACAGGTAATTAATGAGATTTGAGCAAATAATAAAAAAAGTAGATGAAAAAGAACTTAAAAAACTCTATTTAGAAGATCTACTCAGTTTAGACAAAATATCAGATAAACTCGATATCTGTCAAACTACCTTAAAACAACTATTAGTATACTATAAATTAGAACGAGATAACTCAAAAGTAAAGTCTCAAGCTCAATTAACAAAAGAAACAAAATTCAAACAAAATCAACAAAAAATAACTAGAGATACACTTTATGATTGGTACGTTACTAAAGACAACTCATATAAAGACGCACCAAGCTATTTTAATATAAGTCAATATCAATTTGACAAACTTTGTAAAGAGTATAATATTAAAAAAGACAAATCTTTAGTAAATAAGAAAAAACTAGAGAATAAATATCAAGAATTTGGTAGTAAAGAAAACTATAATAAATCTATAGCTGACAAGAGAAAGAAAACACAAATTAGTAAGTATGGATCTGAAGAGTCCTACAATAGATATATAAGCGAAAAATGTCGTAAGACATGGGCTAATAAAACTGGTAAAGAAATTCGCGAACATTCTGAGACAGTTAGTCGCGCAAAGCGCTCTCTACCAGAATCAGCTGTAAACGAAGCAAAAATAAAGCGAGTAAAAACGCTTAAATTAAAATATGGTGTTAATAATTCATTTGCTTTAGCTACTTATACTTCTAACAGTAACCCAAATAAATTTTTTGAACAGAAATTAATTAACAATAATATAGATTACGAAAAAGAATTTATCATTAAAGGTAGTAATAAATTTTATAGATATGATTTTAAAATTGGTAATATACTGATTGAAATTAATCCTTGGCCTTTTCATAATACAACGTTTAATCCAATACCAAACAGTCAACCTATAGATAAAAATTATCATTATAACAAGACATTTTTAGGTCAACAAGCTGGTTATCGAGTTATTAATATTTTTGATTGGGATGATCAAGATAAAATCATTTCTTTGTTATCTAGTAAGACAAACATCGGTGCTCGTAAATGTGAATTACAAGAAGTACCAATTGATGTTTGTGATTTATTTTTAAATCAAAACCATTTGCAGAACACATGTAGAAAACAACTTGTAAGAATTGGTCTTTATTATCAAGGTGAGCTGGTACAGGTAATGACTTTTGGTAAACCTAGATACAATAAAAATTACGAATGGGAACTATTAAGGCTTTGTACTAAATCTAACTACAATATAAACGGTGGGGCTGAAAAGTTATTTGATTATTTTCTGAATACTTACAAGCCTGATTCGATTATAAGCTACTGTGATATAAGCAAATTTACTGGTAGTGTTTACAGTAAACTGGGTTTTAAGCTAAAAGCAACAAGCAAGCCTAGTCGTCATTGGTATAATATCAAAACAAAACAACATATAACAGATAATTTTCTTAGACAAAAAGGTTTTGATAAACTATTCAACGCTAACTATGGTAAAGGTACCGATAATGATGAATTGATGAGAGAGCACAATTTCGTAGAGATATATGATTGCGGTCAATCGACATATATTTACGAAAAATAATTCCTGTATATACTATATATAGAGGTATGTAAATGTTAGATGAATTTTTAAATAAAGAATACACAAAAGAGCAGCGAGAGAAGTATCCTAATATAATTCTTTTCTTTGACTATATAAAAACTCTTCAAAACGAAGTAAGTAAAGATTTTATCTGTGAAGATAGAGATGATACAAATTTAGAAATGCTTGAAAATTATCTGACTTATTGTAATAATTTTCATATAATCAATTATATTAAACAAGTACATCTAGGTACATCTCAAATACCACTACCTTGTGAAGTTACTTATCCAAAGAAAGATGAAGATAAAGAAATACTAAAATCTAGAGCTAATACAAATAGGCAATTACGTGAGCTCACTTCTTCTTGTTTCACATGGCCTGATTGCACAACTTGTGATAAGCACGATGAATGTTACGAGAACGCAGATGAATACCGAATTTTAAGTGTTGACTTACCAAATAACATAGATTTAGGTAAAACACATTGATAAAAAGCACTATTCTTCACGCTAAATTTATCGATACATTACATAGTAGGATACTGCTTACCTGTAATGTAGATCGATACCTGGCTGAGTGCCTCCATCAACCAGGTATCAAATTTTTCAAGAGGAACTAAATGAATATTCAAGCTTATAGAGATGAAATATTATTAAAATTAACTGGATATGTACTTGAATCTGAAATTGTCGGTACTGATACTGCAGGTAATAAAGACTATAGTACCCTTGACCGAATAATAAATTCAGCTTTTAGAGAAATTCGTAGATATTATTGTAGTACAAGATTAGCAACAATACCTTTTTCTTCTTGTATCGATTTATCTGAAGTTGGTGTTAGTTCTGTTTCGGCTGTATACAGGTCTAAGGGGTATATGTCAAATAATCCACAAGCTACAACAATGCAAGCAGATCCAGTTTATATGGCCCAGTGGCAGATACTTGGAGGTAATGGTAACCTAGACAACTTAAACGGCTGGGTACTTAATTACGGCGCTTGGAACACAATGTTACAAATGCGTAACACTGTTTCAACAGACCTAACATTTAGATTTGATGAATACACTAAAAAATTATATATAAACATAGCTATGGATCGACCAAGCTATATTACAATAGAATATGTGCCTGAATGTACAAGCGTAGAAGAAATTGTTTCTGATTATTGGGTTGACATGTTAATGAGAATGTCAGTTGCAATAGCTAAACAAGTTGTCGGCAGAATTCGTACGAGATTTACACAATCGAATGCTTTATGGACAATGGATGGTGAAGCGCTACTTGCAGAAGGTAACGAAGAAATGAATAATTTAAGAGAATACTTAGCAGCTAATACACAGCTGATGTATCCTGTTGATTAATAAATTTAAATATATACATTATAGGAGAAAATAATATAATGAGTGAAGTATATAATATATCTAACGCTTTTAAAGAATTAGATTTACTCACTGAAGATACCTTTAAAGTAAATGATGCTGGTATTGATAAATTGAGAGACTTTATGGATGGTGACCAAGTCGATGAAATCACTATAATCGACCCAGAAGCAGAGACATTCGATGATATTAAAGAATCATATATCGGTAAAATTATTCTTAACTGTGGTGTTTGCCAATCTAAATTCTATAAAGATAAAGAAGATATAGTTATTGATGAAGAAACTCAATTAGCGAATGTAGGTGAGGAATGCCCTTACTGTACATCAGCTGATGGTTTTGAAATTGTAGGTCAAGTCGCAGAATATTGCCCAGATTGTCATGAAGATGAAGATTATGATGATATGGAAGATGAAGAAGAAGATGATGAAGACGCTGAAATAGAAGTTGATGTCAGCGAAGAAGAAGACTTGCAAGAAGACTTAGGATCTGATCTCGCAAAATACCAAAAATGGGTAGATTACGATATGAAGAAATATGGTAAAGTATCCAATAAGACCAAACAAGACCTCGATAAAGCTAATTTGACTATCGTTAAGGACAAATATGGTGCGTACCAAGTTGTATCAAAAGAAATCGACGGTAAAGCACTCAAAGAATCTAGAGACTTGACGAAATTTGATGGTACAATCGCGAAGTTACTTGCAGATAATATGTCTAAATTGTCTAATATTACAGACGTAAATGAATTGAAATCTAAAATAGTTGATTTACTTGATTCATCTGCTATTAAAGACAAGAAAGCTGTTGTAGATTTTAAAACCAGAATAGATAAAATCAAAAATATTTCTAGTTTAATTAGTACAATAGCCACATATATTACAGGTATGAAATCTCAACCGAAAGACAGCAAAAAAGCAGTCAAAGAATCTGTCGAATCAGTCGAAGTAAAAACCGATACTGATAAAATTTGCGTAGACATTGAAGGCGATAGTACGAAGGTTGAAGTTAAACCTCGTGATGATTTTGAAGCTGAAGCAGAGATGATCACCCCTGTTAGTGATGAAGTTAAAGATGAAATCGAAGCTGAACAAGTTTCGGATGAAGAAGTCGAGGATGAAGATAACTTCGAGGATGTTGATTTTGATGAATTCGACGAAGAAAGCTTTGATGAGCTTGGTGAAAAATACCTCAAGAAAGTTTATGAAAATGTCAAATCATATAAGACCTCAAGCGGTTCTATGAAAAATGACAAGCTTAAACTTGAAGGTGTAATCACGTTTAATTCTGGTAAACAAGCAAAGACTACATTCTTATTTGAAGGTGCTTCGATACTTAAGAATGGTACGTTGAAGCTCATTGGTGAAAATAAAAATTTCTCTGATAAGAAAAACGCTTTTGGATTAAGAGGTAGAGTTAGCGGTAACAAGTTAATGGTTGAGTCTTTCAATTATAATTATATTGGGAAAGATGCAGCAACAGGTCAATCAAAGAAGCTTTACGGTACAATTCGCAAAACAAAATAATGTATAATATCATATAATACTTGAGAAGGAGATTGAGATTAGAAATGTTATCTAGATTAAATGAAGATTCGAGATCACAACTAATCTCAAAAGGCCGCTCAGCTGAGAGGGAGAAGGGCGACGGTAAAACTCGTTATGAAAAGCGAGTTAAATCTAGAGTCGCTTCTTCTACCCGCCAATATAATCAAATCAATATGAATCAGTTATTTAAAGATAATATTTTAACTGTAAGTATTGAAGTAAAAGGTGAAACTGATAATTATACTGTAACAATGAGTTTCGGTGGATTTCTTGATGAAATTCATTATCAACTAAAAAAATTAAATTTAAATGAAATTAACCTAAGAACAATAACAAGAGCATTAGTTAACGCGTTTAACGGTGAGAATGTTTATATAAAGTGTACTTGCCCTGACTGGAAATATCGTATGAATTATTGGGCTACTAAAAGCCAATTAATTATAAACGAACCAGAAAATAGACCTTCTAGAATTACTAACCCAAGTAACAAATTAGGTCCAGGATGCAAACATGTAATGCTAGTCCTTTCAAACCATAGCTGGTTATTGAAGGTTGCGAGCGTAATTACAAACTATATTAATTACATGAAGCAACATTATGAAAAGCAGTACGCTAATATTATTTATCCGGCTTTATACGAGAAAGAATACGAAGAACCTGTACAACTTGATATCTTCGATGATGATCAACTAGATACAGAAAAAGATACTTTAGATAAATCTAATATAGAAGCACAAAAGAAAGGTCAATTTAAACCAGGTAATAAATATAGATATACAAAACAACCTGATACAAATCAATCAAGTATAGATGAGATTGAATCAGAAATTGAAGAACTACCAATTGAAGGTTAATATAGATGAGTGATCAAAACAGCTACGGCATTCTTTTAACCCCTGATATCAAGCTTCAAAGGCAGTATTTCAATGAGATGGTAAGATTATTAGGTATAAATGTTATTTTTAGGGCCCCTAAAAGTAATAAATCTTATTCAACTTACACTGAAATACAATCAACCTATGAAGACCCGATAATAGTGGGGTGCATATTTGAAGAACATCCAAGCCAACAAACAATGAAAAAAACAGGGTGGGTGTCTGAATTACAAGAAAATGCTTCAATTATACATGTTCCATATGATTTACAAGGTTTACAACAAGGGGCCCTTTTTATTGTACCGAGTGGATTAGATAACGCTAAAGGTAGAGTTTTTCGCGTTACTAAGCTTTCAAATATAATGGTTTATCCAGCAAGTATAACATGTGAGATAGCACCTGAGTATGCGGATAATTACCAGAAAGGACAATCGAATTTTAAACATTCAAGCTTTAATTTACTAGCAGAAGAGGATGATGGGCGATGAGTCAATTGCTACTTGAAAAAACATTTCTAGATAATAATACTATAAATAGTGATGGGGTCAAGAAAATATTAAAAACAGTTGATCGCAACATCACTGACGATACTGTTATTACCGAAGAAAATTTTCAAGAACTTTATAAACGTGCGAATGACGCTAAAAAAATACATATACTGAAAGAACTTATAGAAAATAGCCCAAACTTCAATCGTTTAGAGCCAGCTGAATCCGCTATTATGAATAGTTTTATCAGCTACGGTTTTGATGAACTGGGTAATAAATTAGTAACATTTCTAGAAAAAGCACGTAATATCCCACTTGATGATACATATGTTAATACTATAAATAATCTAGTTAATAATGACACTATTAATGTTAATACAGATTGGCTTTACGATAAACAAGTATACGAAGGTAAACCAGCTGATATTGATTACAAAATAAAGACTCTAGCTTACATAAACAATAAAAATAATCTAAAAAAGTTTGGTGCTGAAAATAATCCTGACTTAACTATTGACAATATAAAGACAAAAACAGTGCAAGAAATAAAGCAAATATTGTCTGATATTACACGCGAGGATAAGTCAAAAGAAGAAAAACCAATTGCTGAAACTGGTTATGATATTGTAAGAAGTAAATTAAATATTCAAAGACCCACAAAATTAAAAAAAGAAAATATAACTGATTACATTATAAATATATCAACACCAGAACAAGCTAAAACTTTTGTAGAAAAAAACAAAAATATGATCAAGCAAGTATTAAATAGTAAATTAGTAGTTGATGATCAGTTAAAGAAAATACTTGAAAAAAATTACAAATCAAGCGAAGATATTGATGAAAATATCGAGGATATATTCAATATAAAACTTATTGAGTATGTAAATAAACAACTAGATACAATAAAATAAAATCCAGTAATTGATGAATTTAATTATAGACGATATAAAAAGTAAAAATTTTGATTCTTTTGTTGAGTGGTTAATAAAACAGATACAACAACATTTTATAGGATCTATTAATCCTCAAAGACTAATTGTTTTTGATAATTATTTTAAAAATTTTGATTGGGGATTCACAGATAAAAAAACACATTTTATATCAGCAAAACAATTACTCATATCAGCTATTTATAATCTGAGATATAGAAAAACAATGAATAGCTATACGATCGAGATAAATCCAAACGCAGTTATACCTAGTACGAGCGCTAAATTTACCGATATAGCAAAGCTGGTAAATTATGGTAATGTAGAATTACCGGCTTATCCAATATTTACAGACACATTTAATTATATAGCAGATAATTTCGGATTTTTCTTTGATGAATATTCAAGAACAGGGGATTGATAAATGTCTGTAGGACTTTATGATAAAGCTTTATTAGATAAAATAAAAGGTTGGGTAAAGGATGATTCGATGAGAATTACATCCCCAAACGAGACAAGACGTTTATTTGAATACAAAGCAGACATTGAGAATGACGCCCCAATAAAGTTACCATTAATAACTTTGCGTAGAGCGTCACAGATAGAGATACTTAATACAAATAAAAAACCATTAACATATGATGGATTAACTATTAAATACAAAGAAGAAAATAATACACCAACTCGTGGTTTAATACTAAACGCAATACCTATTGATTTAAATTATCAGATAGATATTTACACAAGGTATTTTAACGAAGGTGATGAATATGTACGAAATTTTGTATTTAATCTAATAAATTACCCGACATTAATTGTTGAATTGCCTTATAATAACTGTAAGTCAATAAAAGAAGCTCATATAAGACTTTTATCAACAATTGAAGATAATTCAGATATACCTGAGCGTATATTTGCAGGTGAGTTTACTAGATTTACATTACAAATACATGTAGATGACGCTTATTTATATGATTGCAGGGCAAAAGATCATGTATGTATAGATGAGATACAATTTCAATACGATTAATTTATATATAGACATATAATAAGGAGAATTTTAAATGCCTAGTATTAATATATATGAAAGGGATCTAACAAGTCCTTATTCAGTTGATACTACACCAAATATTGTGTATATACCTGGTTACGCAAATATAGGTCCAATAGATACACCTGTATTGTGTAATACGTTATCTGAATTTTATTCTATATTTGGCAGTAAACCTTACAAATTTAAGACAGCGCAAGGCTATCCAGTAGTTGAAATTACAAACAGCGATAAAACCAAAAAAACGTATAAGTTTACAGGTACAGCTGAACCAACAAGTTCAATGTATCAGGTAGATGATTTCGAGAAGTCATTTATTCTAGCTGCTGAATTATTGAGTAAAAACTTGCCTATACTTTATGAAAGAGTTACTTCAGGTAAAATTGAGAAAGCTAGCTGTACAGTTAGTAACTGGGGTACATTTACTGCAAAAGACATTTACAGTGGTCGCGTTGGTACTTTGATTTCAGTTATGATTAAATCAGTTAATGATGATGAAAAACATTATCAAATTACTATTAAATTAGCAGCTTCTAATGAGTTGGGTGTTTCTGAGAAAGTTGAATCTTTTGATTTTGTATTAGATGCTACAAAAGCTGATTCATCAAAAATATACTATAAATACATCACCTCAGATATCATTGATATTGACTGGCCAAAGGATGGGGTCACGGGTACACCTTCAGGTTTTGAAGATATACAGACTTTAGGTTTATCATCAAATGCTGATTATAAGACTAAAGATGAATTTAAAGTTACTGATATTTATAAAGCTTTCATTGAGAGCTGTGAAGTTGAAAATAGTAAGCTTTATAATTTGATGGATAAAGGTGAATATCAAATTAAATTCTTAACCTTAGGTGCTTACCCAAGTTTTGAATTTGGTTTAGCCGAAAAAAAAGATAACACTGAAATAATTGAAACATATAATGTATTCGTTAACTTAATTGAGACAGCAGCTAAGCGTGGTGATTGTATAGCACTTGTAGATCATACAAATAAATCTACCAGAACATTACAAACAACAGCTGGGTCTGTTTATTCTAGCTTATCAGCGTATGTTAAAAACAGTTTGACAATAACTAGAAAAGGTGGAGATAGTGAGGATGGTTATACTTACGGCGCTATGTTTACACCATACGCAACATACAGACTTAGCACTCAAAATAATGAGCAATATATATTACCAGCTTCTTTCGGATATTTAAGTGCATTCGCAGCTTCAACACAAACCAATCCAAATTGGTATGCAGTTGCTGGTGTTTCGAGAGGCGTTCCAAGTGGATTAATTGGATTGTCTCAAAATATCACAAACGCTATTGCTGATTTATATCAACCAAGAAACAATGTTGCTATTAACTGTATAACAAATATTAAACCATATGGGTATACGATTTGGGGTAATAGAACACTTAAGAATAATAGTGCTGATGGTGATCTGAAAGCATTATCATTCCTTAACATTCGTGTATTGACATGTGATTTAAAGAAAACATTATATCAAGCATGTAAACGTTACACATTTGAAAACAATACTGATATAATGTGGTTGAATTTCAAATCTCAAATCGAACCAGTATTAGCAAAAATGTTATCAGGTAATGGTATTGCAAGTTATCAAATAATTAAGGTAGCAACAACAAAGAAAGCTACAATTGAAGCTATTATAAGATTAGTTCCTATTGAACCTGTAGAGGATTGGTTTATAACAATTGAACTTACAGACGGTGTAGAAGCTAATATTCAATAAAGTGAGGAAAATAAAATATGCCGCAAGATAATACATATGGAACTTATCATTTAGCTGATAACCCTGCTTTATATGATCCAATGAGAAACAACACCTTTGAGTTTGTTGTCACTGGATTAGATAAATTATTGAGAGTAGGTGCTGATGGTTCTGAAGAAAACGCTTATATTACAAACGCACAGGAAGTTTTGAGATTATCAGTCGATAGTGCTTCGATACCAATGTTTACGCAAGAAGTAATTCCGGTTAAGCGTGGTAACTCGACAATCAAGTTTGCTGGTACGCCTTCATTTGCTTCTGGTTCACTTGTTGTCAATGACTGGATCGGCGCAGATAGTAAGTCAGCTTTAATGGCATGGCAAAACCTATCATATAATGTAAAAACAGATAGAGTAGGTAACGCAGCGGATTATAAGAAAGATTGCTGGTTAATTGAATACACACCAGATTATACGAAACAAGTAAGACAATGGCAGCTTAAAGGTTGCTTTATATCAGGACTATCTGAAGATGCGTATTCGATGAGCAGCGATGGTAAGAAAACTATCAGTGCAACTATCGAATATGATAGAGCTATAATGAGTTTACCAGATTAATTCCTGTATATATAGTATATAAAAATAAATCTGGATATAAAAATTTTAATATTATAAAATAAAGCTGCTATATCCAAGAAGTATAGCAGCTTTATTTATTTAATCGGAGGCTTGAATGGATAATAATTGGACAATTGCTGAATCATATACCTTACCATCAAAAGGTAGAGTATATAAGCAACAAGTAAATCCTGACATCAAAATAGCATCAATGACAACAGAACATGAGATGCGTAGATTAGCTCATACTGATACACCTTATAAAGCCATGGCGGACATTATAGATGATTGTTTAGTTGTCAAGCCAGGTATTTCAGCTTATGACATGTGTATTGGTGATTATCAATTCTTACTTCATAAACTTCGTATAGTTACATATGGTTCAAAATACCCAATAACTACCGTATGCCCATACTGTAATACGATTAATACGAATGAAATTGACCTAGAAAGTCTTGAAGTATTCGAATATGATGATTCTATAAAAGATTTAATGTCTGTTACACTTCCAAGAACTAAAAAAGTTGTTGACTTAAGAATGCAGACACCTAGATTGCTAGAGTCAGTTGAGTTGAAGAAAAAAGAATTTATAAAGAAAAATCCAAATAGTGCTGATCAATCACTTGTATTTTTACTTGAATCATTAATAGATAAAGTTGATAATCAAGTATTAGACGCAGTTCAATTATCATCTTTTATTAGAAAATTACCGATGGCGGACACAAACGCTATCATGCAAACAGCAGAAAAGCTTAACTCAAAGGTTGGGATTAACACGATCCTGGAAAACGAATGCTCAGTTTGTGGTGTAGATTACAAAAGTAACTTTCCCATCACATCTGAATTTTTTAGACCCACAATTTTGTAAAGATGGTAAAACACCTTATGGTCCATATCGATATAAAGAAATAGCGAAAGAACGCTACATGATATCCAAACATTTGAATACATCATATGTGGACTTAGGTAAAATAACCCCAGTTGAGAGAAAATATTTGCTTGAATTTTTGATGCAAGATGCTGAGGAAGAAAACAAATTACGTAATGACGCAATTAACAAAGCAAAGCAACAATACAATAATTAATTAGAGGAAGACATATGGCTAAAATTTCAATGCTAGACGACATCGAAGGTAAAGGTAAGTCAAATTCTTCCTCTGCACTTCGCTATAAATTAGAACAAGAAGAAAAAATTCGTAAACACTATCTAGAAAAGTTTAATGGTGACGAAATCAAAGCTAAAAAAGCTACTATGGAAGCTTTAGCTAAGATTGAAGAACAAGAAAATAAGAAAAGTCTAGATAAGCGTAAGAAGTATTGGGAAGAAGAAGCTAAATACGCTACCAAAGCTTCAGATAAGATCAAAGCGAGTGCAGCGCAATTCGGAATAGATTTTGCGAAGAATTTAGGTAAAGCAGCTTCTAATGCTGTAAAAAACGCTACCTCAGCAGCTTTGACAAGCGTTGAGAGATATATTGGTATTTATGATCAATATATGTCTGGTATTGAAGCTAGAATTCAAGGTTCTGGTAAAACTTTTCAAGGAATGGTTTCAACCATCAGCGGCGCTATCGGCAGTAGTCAATACGTATCGCAAGTAAAAGTTCTCGAAAAGTTAAATTCTTTAGTTGAACAAGGTATTGTATATAATGTAGAGCAGAGAGCATTTTTAGGAACAATATCTGAAAAAATCGCTAAAACATTCGATGTAGCCAATGGTACATTACTTCAATTAATTCGTATACAACAAGCTGATAGCACAGCAGCTCGTTTAGGTATGGAAGCATATTTGACGCAGTTCTTTAATGCACAGTTTAGAGACACGTCTTATATGAATAAAGCTTCTAGCATATCAAGCAATTTACTTGGTATTTCTTCCCAACTTGGAAGAAACAGATCAGTTGAACTTGAATATGTAGCTCAAAAATGGTTAGGTTCTATGAGTTCAGTTGGTGTATCAGACAGTACGATACAATCATTAGCTCAAGGATTAAATTATTTAGGTACAGGTGATATATCAGGTTTATCATCAAATCAATCGCTACAAAGATTATTAGTAGCCGCTTCAAGTAGAGCTGGTCTTGATTTTGGTAGCTTACTTACAGGTGGTGTTGACGCTACTACAGCTAATAAGTTATTCAGCAGTATTATCAGATTAGGTCAAGACATAGCTCGAACAGATAATATGGTTGTTAAGTCACAATACGCTAACTTATTTGGTATGACGATATCTGATTTAACATCATTGTTGAACTTATCGTCAAAAGATCTTGTCAGTATTTCAAACAATATGTTATCATACGCTGGTGCTGTAAGTGAGGTAGAAAATCAACTCGCTAAAGTCCCAAGCAGAATGCATTTATCTGAGCGTATAAATACAATGTTTGAAAACATGATGGCCACAACAGGTATGAGTATTGCTAGTAACGCTGCTTCTTATACAACTTGGATCGTAACAGATTTAATTGAAAAAGCTACAGGTGGTATTAATATACCTACAATATCAGTTATGGGTAACGCAGTAGATTTAAATGCTACTGTTACTCAGTTAATGAAACTCGGTATCATAGGAGCTAATGTTTTAGGTAATATCGGCACAATTGTTAATGGTTTATCTGGTAAAAATAATTTATCATTATCCAATTGGGGTGCTGAAGATATATTAAAGCGTGGACAAGGTTTTACAGGTATTACGATAGGTTCGACGCAAACAACAAGTGAAACAACTTACATTGGGTCGACATCATCTTCAGATATATATCAAAGTTCATTAGCTTCTGCTGAGGAATCAGCTAATGTTGATGTCACAGGTTCTGCTAAGGAAGCTAAAGAGCAACAAGCAGAACTATTAGCAAAAGTATCAGCCCTATTAGAATTATTTAGCGTGACATTTAGAGCAGGTGATTCATTGCGTGTTTATGTGGATCGCATGCCACCTGTTACTTTATCCACGATTGGTGGTTAATTCATATGCAACAATTTTATACAAACACAATTGAATCTAAATTCATAAAACAACTTATAGCTACCACAAATTTACCTACTGTAGATACTCTATATAAAGGTAAATTACTAGTCCCAGGTTGTTATTATGTTACTGATAATTATCTGGTCAGAGCTAAAAGTGACTCAAAAGATACTGTGTTTGAGTATGATCCAGAGAAATTCAATCAACAGTTAGATATTATTCACCCATATAATTTTGGTCAAAATTATCCTGGTTTTACATCAACCTATAGATCAATTAATGATGGGTACGATAGTAAGACACATTATTACCTTGGTGAGTACTTGAGATGCATTAGAGATTTACATAATATAGATTTAATGCCCTTCTATAATTGCTATACTAATGATTATGTCACAGATATATTTATAGGTACAGCTACAGCATCAGATACTGAAACTGCGAGTGATAAATTAGTTATTAAGCAATCAAATCCTAATATTTATGGTAAAAAAGTTATAGCTGTACCGGTTAAATTCGGAACTACTTACAGCATATTTGTTGATTGCGGGACTCAAGTTCAAGTAATAACTGGTTTATATGGTAATAAAGGGTTAATAAAACTTACTGATAAAAAAATCACAAGTAACCCTAACAGTTCCAGCGATAATGAAGACAGTGGTGCAGTATATTCTTACACATCATTCAGGGATGGTTTTACATACACTACCCCATATCCTGATTCAACTACTTACCCATATACTCGATTTCTTAAATTATTTATACAGCTACCCCTTAATGTAGACTCATCTATAGTAGTCCTCGAAGGCGACTATACACTTAAAACTAAACCCCTATCTGTCCATGCAAGCGTGCCTGATTCTATTTTTCTCAAAATACGTTCTGTGAATTCGCTCATAAGCGAATTATCATTAACGCAGATATCTAGTTCACGTTCTTATGCTTTCAGTAATAGATTAATTGAATATTTAGTTTACAATGTAATTACTCAAGATGAAACCATAAATAAAAACATCGAGCGTATACAAACATACGCTTCGTCTATAACGAACGCGCAATTAAACTTTACACCTGCTTTTGACATGAAAGACTCTACAAAGGATGTCTGGGATGATAAATTACGAGAATATTTATATAATTTAACCTTAGCAAGTAATTATATAACAAACAAATTTGATATAACAGGTTATGTTGATAAAGACGTTGAGCAGGTAATAACGAGAGGTCAAAAAGTATAATGGCGAATGAATTTGATTTGATCACAAATTATCTATATATGTATCACACGGATACTTTCGTTGTTTTGCCAACATACCCAGAGAGTATCGCTGATAGTTTAAGTTCTACATTTCAATCAACACCTATATTAGCGAGATCCGCACCAATATTTTCTTACAGTTATAGTGGTCCTAGATCAATGCAAATAACTTTAAGTTTACATCGAGATCTAATGAATCAAGTTAATTACGGTGTTAGTAATATTAATCTCAACGAAGCTGACCTCGGTGATGATTATGTAGATGTGATAATAAAACAGCTACAAGCAATAGCTTTACCAGCTTACGCTACAGCAAATAAAATGGTAAACCCACCAATGATTGCATTACGTTTTGGTAATGAAATATATATCAAAGGTGTAGTCAATGGGGGTATAACCGTAACATATAATATGCCACTTCTCGTAGATGATAAATACGCAAAAGTAGATATTAGCTTTACTGTTACCGAGGTTGATCCATACGACGCACAATCAGTTATGGTTCAAGGAAGTTTTAGAGGTCTAAATAAAACCTTAGAGCGTAGATTATTTAAAAGGTAAATTATGGACATTTTAACTAATAAATCATATAGATCGTACGATTATTTTTGTAGATATTCAAGTTTTCCTTATTATTTCAATACTGAGGATAATAAATATGTTTATGGTACAACATCGCAATTAAAAGAAACTACCCCATATATAATTCACATTGTGAAAAGGGGTGAAACATTAGATAGCTTAGCTTTAGACGCTTACAATAATCCGACATATTTTTTCTTAATTGCAGATTTTAACAGAATTCAAGATCCTTTCAAACCTTTAGAGGTAGGTTCTGAAATAAAAATCCCAACATTCAGTTCAGTCAGTTATGAGGCGTAACAATGGCAACTAATACATCACTTTTATCTACAACATCTAGAGTAGAGACACCATTTATTGGATTACGTATTGGTGAATCTACTTTTGGTATCTATGATAAGAATGTAATTAATTCAAAAAATAGTAATATAAGCGCTAGGGTTAAATACCCTAATTATATGACTGCATTGACAGTTGAAAAAATTAATGGTGCTGTAAATAACTATACTATTAATTTAAAATACGCTATTCGAGCTGGTGATGATCCTAACTTCATTGATAAGGTATTAAGTTCAATATCAGATAACTGGCGTATAAGTATAAGTTACGGAGATATGTCAGCCCCATCATTTATATTTAGAGAAGAATCTGCTTTAATAAATAATATTCGCAGATCTGTAGATATAAATTCTTCAGTGATAACTTACACTATAACAGCTGTAAGTGAATCAGTATTAGCTAAAGCTGGTAACTTTACGTTTCAACGTGCTATAGCTAAGCCAAGTGATAAAATAAAAGAAATCCTGTATAATAAAGCGTATGGACTTCAAGATATTTTCTATGGCATGAGAGATCTAGAAACAGTTTTAACTAAGGGTCTTATTGCGGGTGATGATGCTGTAGTAACTATTGAAGAAAAGCGAAATATAGATCTGTTTTCTTATCTCAATTATCTAGTCAGCTGTATGAGTCCTATTTCATCTAGGGTTGGTTACTCTGGTAGATATTCGCTTGTTGTTTATGATGATTTGACCAGTGAGTTCGGTGGCCCATATTTTAAAGTTACACGGTTAGCTGCAAATATTCAAGACACTTCTGTGTATAATATGTATGAGATCGATATTGGTTATCCTGGTAATACGCTTGTAACAAATTTACAAATAGAGGATAATGAAGCTTATTCATTATATCAAAAATATTCAGAAAAAATACAGCAACCTGAATATATTTATCGTATAGATAATGAAGGTAATACAGTTGTTGAATATTCACCAGCTTTAACACGTTCAACTAATTTACTTAAGACAACACAAGCAGATAAAGTCTGGTGGGATACAATGTTACAATATTCTATCAGCGCGTCGATAACAGTAAAAGGTTTATTACGTCCAGCTTTATTGATGCAATATATAAAGTTAAATGTATTATTTTATGGTCAAAAACATAATACAAGTGGTATATACGCAATAACAAAACAAGTAGATCAAGTAGATATAAATGGTTATCGCACAACCTTATCATTACTTAGAATCCCAGAATCGCAGACAGGTAGTCCAATTTTATGATAACAAAAGGAATTATTGAAGAAATATTATCACCATATTCAGCTAAGGTGCGTTTACCAATATTTGATTCTATAAAAGACGCACAAAACAGTGTAAGTACAGATAATCTGCGGGTAGCTTCTATTTGTAGCTTGCCCAACTGCACAAACTTATTAGGTGTTGGTGATATTGTTTTTGTAGGCTTTGAAGATGATGATTTAGGTAAGCCAGTTATATTAGGAAATCTCGTTCGAGAGCAATCATCATTAGCTAATCCAGACATTTCGGGTTATTCAATTAAAGTTGATAAATCTGTAAAGATTCCAAGCACTATAATAGTTGATAACACCAATTCAATAGACTTGAGTCAATTATATGGGCTAAAATGTAATGTACAAACAGCTATAGACGCCTTGAGTGACCAAATTCAAAAAATAAAGGATCAAATAAATAAAAAATGAAATCAATAGCTTTTCCAATAATGTTAGGTAACTCAAGTACTAATATAATTAAGGATCATGATGCTACATCATCTAACCTTAAACTTTTATTATTATCTGATAAAACAAGCTTATTTGGGGATCCTTATTTTGGTACTAATATAAAAAAACTTATACATGATCAAAATAATATCGTATTACGAGATCTCGTTATCGATGACATATATACCGCTATAACCACGTTCATGCCACAGATCATTGTGAAACGAGGTGATATAAAAGTTACTTCAGATCGAAGTAATGTATATGTAAATATAAAGTGTTTAAATCTAATCGATTATACAACTGATCTATATAACATAAATCTAACAAGTGATGAGGAAATTTAATATAAATGGCTAATACAGATTACGAACAAATGGCGAGAGATTTAATAAGTAATATCTCATACACCAACAAAGATTTTAGAACTATATATCCTGAGCTTATTGATCTTGTTAAAAAACTTACAAATAAATGGGATCCTGAAATTACAAACGAATCAGATCCTGGTTTAATATTACTTAAACTCAACGCTATTATAGCGGATAAAAATAATTACAATATAGATAAGAACATACTCGAAGCGTTTCCTTTGTCTGTAACACAGTATGGAAATGCTCGTAAAATATATGACATTCTTGGATATAAGATGAAGTGGTATAGGTCTGCTACTACTACTTTGAGTATGGTTGATAATTCAGGTAAAGTAGCAAGCGCTTCTTCATTTTCAACAGGTGATAGATCCGGTAAAAATATATTTGATATTTTCACCATGTTTTCCAATGACGCAGGCGATGTTATATATACTTTAACTAGAGATGTAAATAAAAGTGAGCTATCTACTAAAGGACAAGCTATAACCGATATACCTGCTATAGAAGGTGCTAATTATGAATATGAAATAAACGGCGAGACATTAATAACGTTAAATAACCTCGACGCTGATTTACGATTATATTTCAGAGAACCTTATGTAGCTGAAAATGGTATTTTTATTAAACGAGATGGTGATAGTTGGGATAGTGCTTGGACTAAAGTTGATAACTTAGCTTCAGAGATTTTAGACCAAACTATATTCGAATTCGGCGTTTTACCCAACTCTGATACTTGTTATGTACAATTCCCACAAGATATAGGAAATTTAATTGGAAGTGGATTAAGAATTAGATATGTTATTAGTTCAGGTGTTAAGGGTAACGTAAGCGCTAAAGAAATAAATACTTGTACAGTTGACATTATAGCAAAAAGTAGTGATGATACTGAAACAAATCTTAATGATTCAATCATAATTCAAAATCCAAACTCAGCTACAAGTGGTAAAGACCCCGAGACTCTTGATGAGGCTTATAAGAATTATAAAAAAACTATTGGTACATTCAATACACTTGTTACATGTAGAGATTATGAGAATAACATCTACAACGCAAAGAATGGTACTAATAATTATGTTTCAAATATAGTCGTCTCAGATAGAACAAATGACTTACAAAGCGTTTACACAACTATAGATGATGAGAATATCAGTAAGAAAAAATTTATAACTGCTACCTATAATGATTCAGGCACAGGCCTTCAAACTTTCACAGCATATGATTTAGCTTTAGCACCACTTAGTCCAGTTACAAATATAAGTTCTATAGCTGATTTTAACGATACATTCACATTAAAACGTGCTTCAAGAAATCTTATCGTTGAAAAATTAGAATCAAGCGAAAATCTTAGTTGCATGCAACATGATTATATTGATAATACGAATAATCCAGTTGTTATATTCAAGAATAAATTTGTTGTAAACGCTAAGATACTTACTTATTACAAATTATCAAACGAAGAAATAAAAGACCTTAAAAATAAAATTCAACAAGCATTAATGTTGAAATATAACTCGAGACAAGTAGAATTTGGTGAGAGTATTGATTATGATACACTTGTTAAAACTATTGAAAATTCTGATTCGAGAATAAGAACAGCAATTGTTGATATACCTTCATATACAACATATATTGGTAAATATATTGATCCACAAAATCCTAATGCGGCCAGTAATCTGAAACTCAGTGAAAACAATACTATTACTACCGACATTAAAACAAATATGGTTATGAGAGGTAATACTCAATTAATTGATTTTAATGATAATTTTGAATGGCAAATAGGACAAACCAATAGTGTCCAATATTCAAATATACAGAAAATAACAAGTGAGGTCACTATATCTACAGCTGATTTAACAACTGGCTATACGTTAAAAGAAAATGAAAATATTCAAGCACTATCACCAAGTTATGTAGCAATCCAAACAGTTAAAGACTTTGTTACTTGTACCATATCTAATACTATAAATTCTGGTAATGTTACTTTTGCTGATGGTGTTGTTTACCCATTTGTTAATTCAGGTCAATGGAATATTAAAGTTGTATTCAAATACACCAAAGATGGCAAGCAAGTAACGACACAGCCACCAAGCAATGCTAAATATTTTAGAATAAATGGTACTGACGGTATTACATTAAGCGGCACAGCAGAACAGCAAATTGATCTAGGATCAAACAAGCGATTTGAATCATTGCGCGAAAACATAACAAATATAGATTCAACTAATAATTGTTACTGGATCTTAAATAATTCTGATAATATTTTATTTGCTGCGAATGTACATGAAAAAGTTTTGGATACAAATGAGTATTTTATCTACACGGACGCAATTAAAAGCGGTATAGTTATATTAGGATCAGGAACAAAATTAACCCGTGCTCTCAAGAGTAATCAAGAAATTAAAGTAAATAAAAATATCAGTGCTGAGAAAATTGCAGAGAATGGAATTTCAGGTATACCTGATAACGCTTTTTATCACTTTGCAAATGATGATAATGTTGTTTTACATGAGATGATTATATACACATTTGGCAAAGGAACAACTGTCAAAGCAAAAGTAACAAATGATGTGAATAACAACCTTCAAAAATGCGAAGACCTGAAATATCAAAACCCCAATGAAGCCGAACAAGAACTTAAGGGTATAGAGTGGCAAATACGTTCTAGATTGAACTTAAATGCAACGCCTTCGAATCCACAAGTATTGGTCGATAATCAAATAATTAGAATAGGTACTGAAGCAATCACTAATAAATCTATTTTATTTAGTCAAAATGTACAATTAGCAGGTGGTGCTGACCTTGATATGAGCGTACTTGACTTAGAGGGCAATGTTGGGTATACTTTGAACGCATTAGCTTTTATACCAAGCACAATTGACTCATTTACTCTACCTTATATTAAAGACAATGCAAAAGTTGTGAAATATGATTATCCAATAACATTATTGCATGGCAGTGAAAATCCTGCAAAATCAGGCAGCAGAGCAATAATTAAATTATCAGTTAATGATATTGCTTCGAATGCTGATAAAGTAACTGTTTCAATACCTAATGGGATTAATGGGTCAGTAGTTAATTTTAATTCTAGCTCAACTTTAGATACAGCAGCTAGTAGCACTACAAATAAAAGCGTTACTATAACAACTGTTGGGGCAAATTATATACAGCTAAAAGCTCCAGATTCAGGTGATACTAATTTAACTCAATTTACAGTAACTTGTTCTGGTAAAGCGAAAGTGACAGTGGATAATATACTTTATGTGTTTGCTGATAATGTCAACTTAGATAATGATAGTGTGCGTAAAAATATAGCAACAAAGTTAGAGGGACATAAAATTGACGCTAAACCTGCTACTTTTGATTATACATATATCGTACCAGACGAAGTGCGTGTTGATGATCCACTTAAGCCTGATTCTTTTTGGTCAAGTAATCATTACTGTAATAGATTCACAATTGCTCAGTTAGATTTGGCTGGGTCGAATATTATGATACTATAATGAGGCGTAAATGTTTAGATTACAGAATAATGTACCATCAACTTATTTAGAGCAATCGCGAGATTTTCAATTATTTTGTAGATTATACGATTGTATAAATAATGGGGTACAATTTGATATATCCACAATAACAGATATATTAGACCCAAATAAAGTCAATGACCGAGTAGTTAAACTTTTAGCTACTCGAATTGGTTTTATCACTAACATCGATATTGATAATACTGTATTGAGATATATATTAAGTGCGTACCCTTATATTATTAGGAATAAAGGTACTAAAAAAAGTATTGAAGCAGCAGTTAATGCGATTTTACATGCAGAACATTCTATAGACCCAGCTATCGTCGAAATTGACAACAAGCCAAAATCTGCTGCTGATTCATCTTATGAAATACGTATATATACACCAGTACGTCTCAGCAGCAAAACGCGGAAAGCTTTAGATGAGTTATTAAAATATATACTTCCAGCAGGGTATATTTATGATATATATCCATATATTTTATTAGATAAATCGAGAAATATAGAACAAAAGTTTAAAGCAGATACTGATAAGCTTATAGCAGTTGTTGGGCCACTTTCAACTACTTCGAGTATACGTGGTGTAAGTGATAGTTGGATTGTAGATCCTAACTCTAATATCAAGAGTAGATTGCTTAACAATTTTGATACTATGGAAGTTGTCAGTGGTAGTCAATATGAAGCAGCTAAGGCTTGGGAAAATGAAAATGGTGGGGAGAGTGCAATAAAAATTTACCCTACAGTTGAACCATAATCCAACCAAAATTCATAACATCTATAACAGGAATAAATATGGATAATACAATAAGTAATTTTTTATATTCAGGTAACGCTACATTGAAGTTTTGTCGCAATGGTGTTGTTTATAAAACAGTGACTAACCATAATACCGCAGAAGACATCTTCATAACCTATATACTTCGAGCAATTACAGGCGATCGAGATGCTGTAGATCAAATGCCAAAGTTTTTATCGCTATTTGGCAATAAAGACGGTAAAGACACAGATTTACTGTTGTATAAAATCCCAATAAGTAGAGCTTATATTGATGATGGACCTATAGCTAGATTTGTTGGTTATATACCCTATGGTGCTTTTGCAAATGCAAATGGAAATCAACAATATTCTACTAATATAACTAAATTAAAAATATATAATAGCGCAGCCAGTGTACCAGCCAATCAACTTTTAGCAACAGTTAAGTTTCCTGAAATAAATACTACACTAACTGAAGGCACGACAGTTATTGTTGAATGGACAGTATCAATAACAGACGTCGCAAGCACTATTGATAAATCACCTACAACACCAAGCGAAACTACTAAATCAACACCAGTAAGTAATAGAACATTACTTAAAAAAGTAAGTAAATAATAGGATAAAGATATGTACCTAGAATCAGATAAAATACAAATATTTCCTACATCAAATAGAGACTCAGCTTACCAAGCTCAAGCTAGATTAATGACTGAATCTAATATTATCAATATTGTTAATAGACTTGTCGACAAAGATAGCTTCATTATTAATTACAAGGGCACCAGTATCGATTTTAATATTCACGGATATTGGATACATGTACCTGATATCGTCCCAGTAACTCTATCTATTCAACAAGAGTTTCCTAACGCTACATCTATCTACGCAAAAATAACAATCAATACAACTCAATCTGGGACCCAGCCTGAATTTAAGACAATTAATGGTACTGATACGGAAGCAGCAGGTGGGGGACAAATATATACTGGGGTTGAATTTGTAACTACAAAATCATCGAGTGGTGACACTGGTACCCCTTATTACCTACATTTGCTTGAGAAAGTAGGTAGTACATGGCAAGTACCAGAAGATAGCAAGGTAAGGTTCACCACAGGGGCAGAAACTAGATCAGTCACAATAGATGATGGCGACTTAGATCCAGTTCAATAACCTGTATATACAATTAACGAAATATTGCCTCGCTGGCAGTAACTAAGCTTTATTACTAAGTTTTTTACTCGCAACCGAGGCCTCATATTATACTATACTAGTACATAGAGAATAAAATCTATGTACTTATTTTTTACTAATTTTTGAAAAACATTAAGTTCTTAATACTATAAATGTATGATATTATATATAATAATATCTAAATGAAGGTATGTATAATGAAAAAAGAAAAACTTGATGTAATTGTTTGTCCAACATGTGGTTGCGAATACCTACCCGCTGAGATCTACCTGCCAAACAGCTTCTTCGGCAAGCCAACTAATATCGAAAAGACACGCGAAGGTAAAGTAGAAACATTCGAGGGTATGACAATGAATCCAAATGAGTCTTACATTTGTGATCATTGTGGGACTCATTTCAATGTAAAAGCTAACATAACATTTAAAGCAACTATAGACGCAGCAAAAGACTTTACAACGGACTATGTATCGCCTCTAAAAGAAAAGAAAATCAGCCTTTTTGAAGACTTTGAATAATGACAATTGAGATTGAAGAAAAGCAAACTAAACATGTACCAGGGATAACATCTCTTTTCATAACATTTCCTTACGATACGAATTTAATCGAAATAGTCAAATCCTTTGGTACAGCTGTTTATGATAAGAAAAACCATACATGGGAACTACCATCCGTCTACTTATCCGCTTTTCTCGATAAAGCCTGCCATATTGGTGATATAAATTTAAAGCTATTGCGAGATAAACCAGATACTAATAAAATCTATACTTTATCTGACTACAAAATCAAACCGTTAGATCATCAGGTAGAAGCTATTCAATATGGCTTAAATCACGATAAATTTTTACTTCTTGACGCACCTGGGCTTGGTAAAACAGCGTCAATTATACATATAGCTGAAGAACTCTATAAACAACATAAAATAGAACATTGCTTAGTTATTTGCGGTCTTAATACCTTGAAAATGAACTGGGTAAAAGAAATAAAAAAACACTGTGATTTATCATATAGAGTATTAGGTCAAAAAATATCGAAAAAAGGTAAATTTTCTATTGGCTCTGTTGCGGAGCGCTTAGCGCAATTAAGCGAGAATATCAGCGAGTTTTTTGTTATAACAAATATTGAGACGCTTAGAGATAAAAAGATTGCTTCAGCTATTAATAAGAATAAACCAAACGTATTCGATATGATTGTGTTAGACGAAGCACATGTCTGTAAGAATCCATCCAGTCAACAAGGTAATAATTTACTTAAGCTGAAAAAAGCAAAACATCAGATAGCCGCTACAGGTACTGTTTTACTTAATGATCCTATTGACTGTTTAGTACCATTACGTTGGATTGGTGCTGAGAACTCTTGTAAATCAGTCTTTGAGCACTTCTACTATCAATATGGTGGCGATTTTGGTAATCAAATTGTTGGTTTTAAGAACTTAGATATACTTAAAGACCAGCTCAGCAAATACTCAATACGACGGGATAAGTCTTTACTTAATTTACCACCTAAAACTATTATACCTGAGTATGTTGAGATGGATGATACACAGGCGAAATTTTATTCTGATATCTCTCATAAAATAGTAGAAGAAGTAGATAAAGTTGAGATTTCAACCGTAAGCTTGTTAGCGATGGTTACTAGATTGCGACAAGCTACCGCTGCGCCATCTATTCTTACTACATCTCAGATAAATTCAGCGAAAATACAGCGCGCAGTTGATCTGGCGCGTCAGGTCGTATCAGGTAACGAAAAGGTTGTTATATTTTCAACATTTAAAGAACCAATACGGATATTATCTGAAGAACTTGAAGACTTGAATCCGCTAGTTGTTACCGGCGATACAAAATGTGATCCAATAATAGTATCAGAACAGTTTCAAACTGATCCAAGCCGAAAAGTGTTTTTAGGTACATGGCAAAAAGCAGGTACAGGTATTGACTTATACGCAGCTTCGTATCTTATTTTTATTGACACACCATGGACTGAGGGTGTATTCACACAATGTTCAGATCGTATTTATCGAATAGGTACATCTAAAAATGTATTTATCTACAATCTCATAACAAAAGACACTATTGATGAACGCGTTTGGGATATTGTTCAGACAAAAGGTGCGATAAGTGATTATGTTGTTGATGATAAGTTAGCGGAATCTGGCTATAAAATATTACAAAATTATATTCAAGATTTAAAATCCAGTTGATTTTTTCCCTATAATTTCATATAATATATATGAGGTTAGAGATATGAAAACTGAAACTATTCAACAAAGAATCGAAAGCACAGAAAAGCAAATTGAAAAGAAGCAAAAGTCAATACAGAGATATCAAGCTTTTATCGATAAAGTTAATAAGCAGCTTTTAGATAAAAATTTGACTATAGCTGATTGTCGAAATTTGCTTCACACTGTTTCTGATTATAAAGAATACAAGTTTTACTTTGACGCACTTGATATTGAATATCGCGAAGATGATATCAGACGTCTTAAAAAAGAAATAGCGAATCTCGAAGCGAAGCTTGATGAACTTAGAGCCAAGGACGCCGAAGCACAGGTTATCGAAACTATCTATCAATCTGACGTACCTGATGTTTTGCACGAACTTGAATATGAGCTTATTAATCGCTGGGACGAATATGATAAAAAATATCGCGACAGTGATGTAAAGAAACCGCGTACCTATATCTATTATACTGATGAAGAAATTCATAAGCAAAATGTTGAGGCTGCGAAAGTTCTTGTGCTTGACTTATATAACAGAGTTTACAGTATCATTGGATCGGTTACAAATTGGTCAAGTATAACACTTCAACAAAGCTCTCAAGGACCTGTACTTAATGGTATAGTTCAAGGTAAGTTGGGTAAAGTAAGAATTGAATCAATATTAGCAGGTGGCTATAATATACAAAAATTACACATTAGAGTTTTAGTTAAAAGTATATGAAGAAAAGTAGGGGGGTATTTATATACCTTCCTTTTTTCATATCTAGTTGATTTATTTATTATTAGAGTCTATAATATATTGCGATAAAAGAATTAGTCTAAAAAGTTTCGAAAAACACTTGATTTTTTCAAACTTAGCTAATATAATATTAATATAAATATAAACTGTGAGGTAATGGATGATTTCAGATTTAAAGCGTTCATATGAAGAAACAGCTGAGATTATTCCGAATTGGCGAAAAGCTAACAAGAATGACTTAGCAAACAAATACATTGAAAACGAATCTGATCCAATATTGAGTCAAGCGTACTTGAGCGCACTTATTTGTCGATATTGGGGTCTGATAAGTAAATATTATAATACGTGTTACAAATCAGTATCTATTGATGGCTGTTATGATTGGCTTATCAACTCAATAACATACGCGTTAAAGCACAGAAAATGGCTAGATCCACAAAGCAAAATGTACGGTGACCCAGCTGGCCCAGATAAAATCATAAACAGATGTATGTTGTCATCTAAGCGAATATTTTTCCAAGCTTCTAACTATATGAAGCGCACACTTAACTTTAAGACAACAAGCGTCGACGCTTTGATTGATGATGTTGGTGATTTTATTCGAGATGAGTATGATCATTTCTGTGATGTAGAGGATTCATCAAATCTACTTGTAAACCAAGCTGTAAACCGTAACAATTATTTCTTAGCGTTACTTATAGATGTGATAGCGCACTTTGACACATTTGAATCTAAAACAGTTGACAATACAACATTCACTGACTTTTCTATGAGAAAACTTGTAAAATGTTTGCGAGATTTAGATGATAATTACATTGATTATTTTGAGAAAAGGTATTCAGAAATCAATGTCGATCGAAATTATCTAAAAAATACTGTATCTGAATGTAAAACGAGTTCGAGCGGTAAAATCTATAACAAAATAAACTCGAATTTACAATATCTGAAAAATAGTCGAAGCTTTATAAATAAACTAAAAGGATAAACGTGAATTATATGTTGACTGAACTGTTTAGTACCAATAACTATGTTAGTTTCAATATAAAAGTAGCTGAAGTACTTGGTCTACATACAGCTATTTATGTCTCTGAGCTTATCAATATTAATAACAAAGCTCTACATAAGAATAAAATAAATGAAGCTGGATACTTTAAAGTTGATCGAAAATATATAACATCGAGAACAACTTTACAGCCTGATGAGCAAAAACAAATCGAGGATAAATTGGTTGAGATTCAAACTTTGCAAATAGATCCAAATGATCGTGACGCTTTTAAAATCGATATCAATAATCTCGCTAATATTGCAATATCTGACGATGTAAAGTTCCTCAAGGATGTTTCTAAAATAACAGCGAATGTTAAGCAACCGAAAAAGACAAAACGTCAATCATATATCGAGGTTCTTAAAGACTGCGCGGCTCACGAAAACGCTGAGTTGAATCAAGCTTATATGGACTGGGTTGATGGTGTCTACGCTAATCCAAAAGGATTCTTGTCACCTAAATCAGTAAAGGTGTTTAAAGAAACAGTTGATAACTTCGCCCAAGGTAATCTCGACTTAGCACTTAAAATTATCGATATAGCAACTGTAAATGGATATAGAGACGCTACGTGGGCGATAAATGTTTTCAATAGAGACTTTGCGGCTGAGTTCAATAGAAAATATCGAATGAATCCACCAGTAGCACAGAAAAAACAAAAACTTAGTGATGAGGTATTTTGATGATAAGCACATCAGAGTGTTGGCTTAAGAATAATTGCAAAAAAGCGAATAACTGCGGTGATTTTTGTATAAAGTTGTACAAGTTGAACGAGCTTTACAATCTCGCTTTGATCTCGAACACTCAACGTAAACATGTAAATCTTCGTATAGATGAGGATGGTACGGATCGAGACGCTTTTAGAGCGCTTAAGGATATCGACAAAGATATTGAAAATTTTATTAGCCGCGGACAGAATCTCTATATTCACTCGACAAATCCAGGCAACGGTAAAAGTTCATGGTCTTTGAGGCTTGTTCAAAGTTATTTTGATCGTATTTGGCACAAGTCTGACACAACATGTAGAGCTTTATTCATACATGTGCCTAGATATTTGCTCGCTTTGAAGGATTCACTCTCAGTTAAAAGTGATTATGTTGACTATATCAAGAAAAATATTTTCGAAGCTGATATCGTCATATTTGATGAGATTGGTACAAAAGTTGCTACACAATTTGAATTCGAAAACCTACTTAGTCTCATAAACACACGTATTGATCTGGGTAAAAGTAATGTATATACATCAAACATGACTGATGAAGAATTCAAAGAAAAGCTTGGGGACAGGCTCTATTCCAGAATAGTTAACTTGTCAACAAATATTGAACTATTCGGACAAGACAAAAGAGGTATTCAATGATACAGCTACAAGCACTTAATTATATATTAACTAGTAAAGACACATCATTTATAACTCTGAATAACCTTAATACAGACTTTTTTTCAGATTATCCAGATGAGTTTTTATTTATAAAGAATCACATCGATAGTTACGGTAATACACCTGACTTAGAGACTTTCGTAAATAAGTTTCCGAATTTTGATGTTATCACTGTAACTGAGACACCGAAATACTTACTCGAAGAACTTTATAACGATAAAAATACTCGTTTCTTAGCTAAGACATTCAACAAAATCAGAGATTTACTCAATGAAGGTGATACTGATTCGGCTATGAGCTTGTTTGCTAAAGCTCAGTCAACAAGTAATAATGACGTTTACTTGAACGCTGTTGATATCCTAAAAGACACAAGTCGTTATGATGATTATGTGGATCACGCCAATGATTTTGAAAAGTATTATATAAAAACAGGTTTTGTAGAACTGGATCAAATAATTGGTGGTTGGGACCGTCAGGAAGAACTAGCTACTATAGTTGCTCGTCCAAATGTTGGTAAAAGCTATTTGTTGTTGAAAATCGCTTTAGCCGCGGCCGAACAAGGCTTGACTGTAGGTATCTACTCAGGTGAGATGTCAGAGAGAAAAGTTGGTTACAGGCTAGATACTTTGCGTTCTCACTTGTCAAACACAAAACTTATTCGTGGTAATTTGTCCATTCAAAATGATTACAAACGGTATATTGACAACATAAGAAATGAAATACCTGGATCTATTAAAGTATTAACCCCAGCTATGATTGGTGGTCCTGCAGGTGTATCAGCTTTGAGAGCTTTTATCGAAAAAGAACATCTCGATATACTTTGTGTCGACCAGCACAGCTTACTCGAAGACGACCGTAAAGCGAAAAGTCCAATCGAAAAAGCTGCGAATATATCTAAAGACTTGAAAAACTTGCAAGTTCTCAAACATATACCAATTATTGCAGTTTCTCAGCAAAACAGAGAATCAACAGAAAATGGCGTAAGTGTAAGTCATATCGCTCAATCAGATAGAATTGGTCAAGACAGCACTGCGGTTATTTTTCTTGAACAGGATGATAATAATGTACTCACATTAGAGTTAGTAAAGTCTAGAGATTCAGTCAATGGTAAAAAGCTTAAGTACGCGGTAGATTTTGATAAAGGTATATTTACCTATATACCAAACGAAAAAGACGCACTTAACGGTAGTACATGTGAGCAAATTCGAGATGAGTACGAGTATGTAGATACGAGCGAGGATAATGTATTTTAATGGATCTCATTATAGATAACAAAATAATTAACGCACCTATACCTGATATCCTCAAACAGATAAAAAAAGAAACTGGGGCGAATTTGTTTAAGGATATTCAATTCAAGCGGGATAATTATGTAATAACATGTCCTCAACATAAAGGGGGTCAAGAAAATCACCCTTCATGTAATATATACTGTGGGGATAGTCCTGAAGTTGAGTATGGTACAGTTCATTGTTTTACATGTGGGTATAGTGTTCCATTATATAAGCTAGTAGCTGATTGTTTTAATGAAAAGGATGACTTTGGTAAAGCGTGGTTAGTTGATCGATTTGGTGACACTTTTATTGAGACTCAACGAATATTACCTGTTATTGATGTAAGTAAAAAAGCACCAGTCAAAAAGTTAGATGAGTCAATTCTTAGAGAATTCGATTATTATCATCCTTACATGTGGACTAGAAAATTGTCTAGAGAGATTGTAGATAAGTTTCGGGTTGGTTATGACAAAGCAACTGACGCGTTAACTTTTCCAGTTTATGATGAACATAATAATCTAGTCATGGTTACTAAGCGATCAGTTTCAAGTAAAGCGTTTCATATTGATGAAAATGTTGACAAGCCTGTTTACTTGTTAAATTATATTCAAAGTCAAAATATAAAAACAGTTATTATTGTTGAGAGTCAGATAAACGCGTTAACCGCTTGGACATATGGGTACCCAGCTGTAGCTTTATTTGGTACTGGATCTGAACATCAGTATGATATTTTGAATAAATCATGTATAAGACATTACATATTGATGTTTGATGGCGACAGTGCGGGCGATTCTGGTGCTAAGCGATTTATAAAAAACATACGTAAAGATGTTTTCGTAGATGTCATAAAGTTACCTAGAGGTAAAGATGTTAACGATTTATCAAAAGAACAATTTTTGGATTTATTTAAACAAATCAGTTGATTTTTTAATTCGAATATATTAAAATAAAAATAAATAAAAAATATATAAATTCTGGAGGAAACAACATGGGTCAATTTAGTTTTGACGAGTTTCAAAGATCACAAGAACGCAAAACACAAGCGAACAACGCTCAAGTTCAGCAATCAACTGGACCTCGAATTGGGTTCTTTTTTCTTAAAAATGATGGCGATGAAGCAGTAGTTAGGATTATGCATGATTCTACGGCTGATTTTGATATGTGCGCTGTTCATAATGTAGATGTCGGTAATGGACGTAAGCGTAATGTTAACTGTATCAGAACACCAAAAGAACCGATCGAAAACTGTCCACTTTGTGCCGCAAATGTTCCTGTTTACACTAAAATTTTCATTCACTTGATCGAATATGTAAGGGATGAACAAGGACAAATTCAAGCTGTACCAAAGGTTTTCGAGAGACCTGCGTCATACGCTACTACGCTTAAACAGTTGCTTGATGAGTATGGTCCTTTGTCTGACAATATTTTCAAGATTAAACGTTCAGGTGCACCGAACAGCAGAGATACTAGATACAATATCATGTATGCGAGCCCAGCTGTTTACAGACCTGACCTGTATGTAAAGAAGCCTGAGCTTTTCGAAGGTTATCACGCTGTTGGTAACGCTGTTATCGATAAGAACGCTGATGAGTTGATGGATTTGTGTTATAGTAATGGTTTTATTAAAACAGCAGATCCGGATATGCAACCACTTGACGCACCTCAAGCAGCACCTGTACATGCAGCTGTAGAGCCGAGACAATATCAACCACAACCAACAGCACCTGTACAACACGAACCAAGACAGTATCAAGCTGAGGTTCAAACCCAAGCAGCACCAGCTGAGCAAATGCCATGGGATAACAAGCCGGTAAGACGCACAGTAAACTACGCAGCTCAAGAAACAAACACATTTACACCAGCACGTAGATATTGAGAGGTAATCAATGACTTTAGATTCGCTTTGGGGCGATGACTTTGTAATAAAAGAAACACCGAAACAGGCTAAAAAAGTTATCGAAAAAATAAAGCAGCCCAAGACTGATGTAAAGTCAGTCAAAAGGGCTGTTTCATCTAAAAAACTTAGTATTGAGGATAAGCTTAAGCTAATCACAGAGGAAGTAAATCGTATATTAGGTAGATACGAATCTGATACTCAAGTTATCACGACATACGCAGATTTAGTTTCATATATCGATAAAAGTATTGAAAATAAAGTTATCGCTATCGATACAGAAACAAATAACAGTTTGGATCCAATTACCTGTAAGATAATGGGTGGATGTATCTACACACCTGGATGTAAAAACGCGTATATACCTATAAACCATACTACATTAACTGGTGAGCGACTTGATTGGCAAATAACAGAAAAGCAATTAGCTGAGCAATTTTCAAGGCTTATTGAAGCTAAGACAGATATTATTATGCACAACGGTAAATTCGATTACGAAGTTATTAAGTGCACATGTGGTGTCGAGTTACCAATTACTTGGGATACAATGATTGGGGCAAAAGTCTTGGACGAAAATGAGCGGTCAGCTGGATTGAAGCAACAATATATCGATAAAATAGATCCATCAATAGAAAAATATTCAATTGATCATTTGTTTTCTGATATTGAGTATGCAGTAGTTGACCCTAATGTTTTTGCACTATATGCAGCAACAGACTCATATATGACGTATAAGCTGTACGAATGGCAGTTAGCTAAGTTCAATGATCCAGACCTGTCGAGATTGTTCGATATGTTTAAGCGGATTGAGATGCCATTAGTCCCGGTAGTGGCGGAAATGGAATTAGCTGGGGTTGATTTCGATATCGAGTATGATGAACGTCTAAGTAAAAAGTACCATAAAAAGCTTGATGAGTTAGATAGTAAAATAGCCGACGAGCTAGAAAAGCTAAAACCGCAAATTGATACCTGGCGCTTATCAAGTGACGCTAATTACAAACCAGCGAAAAAGAATGGTGCTGGTGAAGGTAAATCTAAGAACGAGCAGTTATCGGATCCAATTAATGTTGCTTCACCAACGCAGCTTGCGATACTATTATATGACATACTTGGTATAAAAGCGGTTGACAAGAAAAACCCAAGAGGTACAGGTGAGGATATCCTCGAACGTATCCAGCACCCATTAGCTAAACTGCTATTAGAGCGTAGAGGATTGATGAAACTTATAACAGCTTTTATTGACTCTCTACCAACATGGGTTAATCCTAAAACTGGTCGTATACATTGTCATTTTAACGCTTATGGTGCTGCGACAGGTCGATTCAGTTCTTCGGAACCAAACCTGCAGCAAATCCCGAGCGCGAACCATGAGCTGAGATTGCTATTCAGGGCCCAAACCTTATACAAAACCGTAGACTGCTCTTGTAATGTGATTGAATGCAAGACCTGTGATGATATATTATCGAACGGGTACTATGTGCCGGTAAATGATTTAAAAATCGGTGATACGCTAGATATTACTAACGAAGATGGTTCTATTTCGAGAGAATTTATTAAAAACATTGTATTTAATGATTTGAATTGTTCGATTTACTTTTAATCCATGTTCATGCGTTGGAATTTGTTGAATTATATAAGCTAAATTGTATGAATACAGACAAAGGATAAGATGAAAAATGGCTAAAAATATAACACCAGAACAAATTCAAGCTGAATTAGCAAAAAATATTACAAAGCATGAATGCGCGAAAAATCTTGGTATCGATGATACTACTTTCAGAAAAAAGTGTGAGAAATTTGGGATAAAGTATGAGAAATTAAATGCCCGTCGCGGGAAAATTCTTCCCCAAAGCCATCCAGAGGTCGATAAAGATTGGCTTATAAAAAATTGGGTTAATACATCTAAAAGTATGGAACAACTTTCAATTGAATTTAACATACCACCTGGATTACTTGAAGCTAGAAGAGCGAAATATGAGGTGAAGAAAATATACAAATATCAAGTAGATACTACTATATTATTTAATATTAAAGATCCAAATATATGTTATCTAGCTGGTTTGATCGCTACAGATGGGTATATCGTAAAAGATTTAGATGCTTTCGAATTATCTCTAACCGGTGACGATGAGCTAGTTTTACTTAAAGATATAAATACATATTTAAAGTCTACTGCCCCGATTCGTCAGTACGGTAAATCGTATCGTTTACGTATCACCTGTAAAGGTGTGCAGAAATTTTTCGAATCTGAATTTAATATTAAGCAAGAGAATAAAACATTTTCTGTTGGTGTTCCATCAACTTTCTATTCAGAATCTTGTGCTGCAGCTTACGTAAGAGGATGCCTTGATGGTGATGGTTATATAAGAAAAGATGGTAATGGGTTCGGTTTACTTACCGGTTCGATATATCTTGTAGAGGGTTTACATAATATTATTAAAGAGTACCTCGATTTAGATTTTAAAATCAATTATCAAAAGCGTAAGGATAAAAGATATCCATATATAGGTACTACTGATCTTAAGGCGAGAAAGGTTTTAAAATGGTGCTATGATACAGATGGGCTTTGTTTGAAGAGAAAGAAATTAAGAGCTCTATCCTATAAAGAAAAAAATATACATACTGTATAAAGCTACAGCCAAGGAGGTGATAATGATGAAAAAGTCAGTTACTTTACGAACAAAACAGATTTTAGTTGGTAGCGACTTTTCTTAGGTCTCAACAAGAACCTCGTGTTTTGAGTCAATTTTCTCAAGATGAAAATATGATAAACGCTTATAAGCACGGCAAAGACCTATACGCAACTATTGCTGCTGGTGTCTATAATAACAACTATGAGGATAATCTCGAATTTAACCCCACTACTGGTCAATTACAACCTGAAGGTAAAGCTCGACGTGGTAGTTGCAAAAGCTTGTTGTTAGGTATAATGTATGGACGAGGAGTTGCGTCTATAGCTGAGCAGATTAACGGCACTAAAGAGGATGCGCAGAAAATTATAGATGACTTTTATACATCTTTTCCAAAGGTTAAAGATTGGATTGATAAAACCCAAGCAGAGGCTCACAAAACTGGTTACGTAGAGGACCTTTGGGGTAGACGTAGACGCTTACCTGATATTTTACTACCAAAGTATGAGATAAAAAGTCTTACTGAGAACGAAGCTGAGAACTTTAACCCACTGCTTGGTTGTTCTAATCGTATTAATATTGATTTGGATAGAAAAATAAAAAAATATCAGCAACAACTTGAATCTGTCAAGTACGCAAAAGATTACGAGCAAATAAAACAAGCAGCTTTAAAGGATAATATCGAGATACATAGTAATACTGGATTTATCGCTCAGGCTGAACGTCAATGTGTTAACGCACGTATTCAAGGATCTTCGGCGTCAATGACAAAAAAAGCGATGATAAATCTTTATAATGATCAGCGTCTTAGAGAGCTTGGATTTAAACTACTTATCGGCGTTCATGATGAACTTATTGGTGAATGTCCGATTGAATATAAAGATGAAGTTGCCGAGAGATTGACAACGATAATGAAAAACGCAGCTGCTGATGTTTGTGATGTTCCATTTAAGTGTGACGCTGAATTGGCAACATGCTGGTACTTACCTCAATACACAGCTGAGATTGAAGAACAATTCGATGAACTATTAAAAAATCATTCAGAGACAGACGCTTTTGAGATAATCGCGGCTGATCGTATAGAGTCAACTAGAACACAGCTTTATGAAATAGTCAAAGATAAGTTAAGCTATATACCCGCAGGTGTTGATACTACTTATAAATCAATTTATGAATAAGTTTATTTGAAAAGTATCTACATTAAGCGCTAAATTATCTGAACATACAAATTAAATAAAGGGTTCGGCCTCTACATCCCCTCTAAAACCAACGAGATAAAAGTACATATAACTATTAACTCAAGGTTTTAAATAGCCTTGAGTTTTCTTTTTCTGAAAAATTTGAGAAACACGTGATTTATTAACAAATAACGTGTATAACATGATAAACAAAGCGAAGTTCGCGCTCGAAATCCTTCGCTTTTAAAAATAAATTAAAAATAAGGAGAAAAAAAGCAAAAAATGAGCGAACAAAATGTAATCGAAAATATCGATACTGTAGAGCAAAAAGCTGAAAAGAAAACAGCTAAACAATTTTTCAAACATCTCGGACATGAGATTGTAGATTTCTTTAATCCAAAAGAATGGCTTAAGACTCTGAGATCTGTGCCAGCATTAGCACTCGCACTTATTACTGTTGCAACTGTGCTTATGAACATTTTGGCAAACAAATCAATTATTAACTTACCTTGGCTTATTCAAGACGCAGGTATTTTGATGAGTTGGGTTGGATTCCTTGTAGGTGACTTACTTGTTAAAGCTTTTGGGTCAAAGAACGCTATTAGAGTTAACTTGACATGCCTTGGTATATCGCTATTTATAAGTGGGTTGCTAGCTATCGTTGCAGTAGTTCCTGGTGAATGGTCACCTGTATTTGATCCCACTATCAATCCTGGTGATCTTGGTTCAAATATAAATGCAGCAGTTAATTCTGTTATGGGTAATGTTTGGTACGTTATTTTAGGTTCTGCTGTAGCTTCTGCAGTTGGTCTTGTCGTCAATGGGCTTACACAAGGATTGTTAATCAAGAAAATCGAGACAAAACATGGCGACAAATATTGGGGATTTTTCGTAGCAAGTGCGGCATCAACAATGATTGGTCAAATAATCGATAACATGGTGTTTGCATTGCTTGTAAGTGTTAAGTTCTTTGGTTGGACTTGGACCCAAGTCATGGTGTGCTCTTTGACAGGTGCAATATTTGAGTTGATTATCGAACTTGTTTTCTCACCATTTACTTACAAGATCAGTAAGAACTGGAAAAAGAACGGTATTGGTACGGAATGGATGAAAGCAGATAGGGATAATATCGAGGTAGCTGCGTAATGAAAAATCTATTTGTAGTAGTAACAGGTACTAGTACAGGTATCGGAAAAGCTATTGCTGAGCTGTTTATCGATAAAGGTCATGAGGTAGTCGGCATTGATCGACTACCATCATCGATCCAAAACACTCATTATCTACATATTCAAACAACACTCAATAGAGATTCGATATCGATACTACCTGAATTATCAAGACCTGTTGACATTATTATCAACAACGCTGGCACACAAAATGAAGATGATATGGATAACAACTTTTGGTCTGCTTATAGTGTAACTGAAAAGTATTTGTCCCATAACATAAAAAGCGTTTTGATGATTTCGTCAGCGAGTGCACTAACAGGCGCAGAATTTCCAATTTACTGTGCAAGCAAAGGCGCGATGAGTGCTTATGGTAAGCAAATCGCCCAACGTATTGGCATTTATGGGGCTACATGTAATAACTTATGTCCAGGTGGTGTGTATACTGATATGAATAAGTTCATTACTGATGATCCTGATAAGTTAAAACAAGTAAAAGCTGAGACACTTTTAGGTGAGTGGGCAACAGCAAAACAAATAGCTGAATGGGCGTATTTCTTAACAGTAACAAATACGTTTGCAACAGGTCAAGACTTTTTAGTAGATGGGGGCGAAGCTATAAAAGCTAATTTTATCATATGAACATCGAATATATCGGAATTTTAGCGACTTTATTTATAATCATCTCAATGACGTGTGAGACAAAAAGCTATAAAAGCACTGTTATGATGAGATTGACGAATTTGATTGGTAGTGCGATATTCGTTGTATATGGCTGTTTGCTACCTGCTTATAGTACAGCTTTGATGAATGGGATGTTGATACTTATAAACACATATCATTTGATAAAAGTTATCCTAGAACATAAGAAACCAATAAAAAATATGGTATAATTAATAAAAGAAACATAATGGTAAATCAATATCATTGTGTTTCTTTTCCCATATTCAAGGTAACTAGTTGATTTTGTTGATAAATGTTTATATAATATTATTATATTAAAATATTAGAGGTATATTAAAGTACAATGAATAAACTTGAATTTTATGGATTTAATAGCTATGACATATACTATATAGATTACTCATTAAAGCGACCAGTTACCGCTCTACCTCATTCCTTCCCATATCCTGATAAAACTGGCTGTACAGCATCCAGGGGATCCGATAATGATATTTTAGATGAGACAGGATTATATTTTAGTGAACCCCTATCTGATCCAGAAAATTCATTCTCACCTGAGGATTTTCGAGGTTTAGAACTGCGGATACTTGATATAGATGATTCTGATTATCTTGAAGTTAAAAATTGTCCAATTATCGTTCATGTTAAATTATTGGATAATACAATAAATAATAGAAAAGAATATGATCTAGTATTTAACAGTCCTGAGGATTTAAATGCTATAAAAAAGGTAAGCTATTATGAGTAAAATTGTTAGTACGTATTCAGTAAAACTTTGTAAAATAAACGCACCAAGATCAATGTGTGAAGATATAAAACAAGACTGTGAAAAATGTCCATACAATAGCGACTGCGATTATGTATGGATAAACGCACTCTGGGTAGGTGAAAATAAACAATTCGGAAAAGACTCACTTTTAGGTCCAGCGATGCCGATTTTCATAAAAAATGATCTCAGAGATAATCACATTATATCGATAACAGGTAAATATGACTTTTGTTGCTTTAACGTTCCAAAAAGAAAAGACGTTATCGTTATTGGTGATATCTATGTAGACGAAAAAGCTCGAGGACAACATATAAGTAAACAAATACTAGATTATCTCATGACAACATATGATAGAGATATCTTCGCAAAATGTGTTAGAGGCACTAGTGCTGAAGACTTTTGGCGACATGTCGGTGAGCAAATAGACGCAAATCCAGACAAGCCTATAGGTCATAGTTTATATGAACAAAGACCAGGTAAGCGAGACCTTGGATGGTATGTTGTTAAAAATAAAAACAAAGTTCAAGAAAAAGTTGATTTATTTTGATTTTGATTGTATAATATAAAAGATAAAAAATAACGAGAGGTATTAAATGATCCAAAATTTTACAAATACATTTAAAAATATCTCATTAACACCTTATAGACTTATAGCTGCAGGTGAGGGTGCGAGAAACATTCAATTGCCTGATGGTTCTATTACTAGTTGTAGTGATGTAAAGCGAGAGTTGAATTATTGTCAATTGTTTGCTTGGAACCTTGAAGGTAAAGCTTTGCTTGAATGGGTTAAGTACAAAAAAGAAAATCCAGATTGTCTCTGTGATCTCGTAGTTGATAGCGGCGCGTATTCAGCTTGGTCTCGTGGTAAACTGTTCGATGTTGATGAGTATATCGATTTTCTTAATAGTAATGATGTTATCGATGTAGCGTTCTGGGTAGCTGAAGCTGATAAAATTCCAGGTAGCTTTGGTGTAGACCCAACAGAGGAAGAACGTCTCGCAGCACCTGAAGAATCTTGGAAAAATTATCTGTATATGATCGAGAGAGTTAAGTATCCGAAAAAAGTAGTTCCTATTTTTCATATGGGTGAGGATTATAAGCACTTGAGACGTATGTTAGACTATCAGTTCGAAGATGGCGATCATATTCCATATATCGGAATCTCACCGCGAAACGATGTTCATGTCGGTGAAAAAGTCAAGTGGTATGAGGATGTGTGGAAGTTTATCTACGCTGAATGTGCAAAAATCGGTCGAGAAATACCATTAACACATAACTTTGGCATGACTACCATATCTATGATGGAACAATATCCAAGTTGTAGTTCAGATTCAACTTCATGGATAAGAAGCGCCAGTTTCGGAAATATCATGTTAGTAGTTAATGGAAAGATCAAGACAGTTTATGTAAGCGATAGACATCCGGATTCAGATGATCACATAAACAATCAGACAAAAGCAGTCAAAGATGCTGTTGAGAAGATTTGTGAAGAGGTTGGACATGGAATAACCTTGAAAAATCTTGTAGAAGATGATACAAATGGATCACTTAGAATGCTTTTTAACTTATATAGCTTAAATGATTGGAAAAAATCTTTTAAATATCGAGGAACTGAAGAATTTAAAGAAGATCTTTGGTGATATAACAAGCATAATTTTGGTATACCCACTCTAAATTACGCTAAATTTTATATAAATAATTTATTTAAGAGGTATTCAAGACTATGCCTGCGAGACTGTCTGTAGATAAGCTTATTAAAGAAAATAATATCAATGTTGATGACCTATATGATACCTATATGAATAATGGGGGCGCATATACAGCTAAGAAATTTGGGTTATCAAATTTCAGCCTAGTAGTACGTATACTTAACGAATGTGGATATGATATAAGTACGAGAGATGCTAAGAAAATTAACTATACAAAGACAGCAGCTGCTCTAAAAGTCAAATACGGATATGACCATGCTTTGCAAATACCTGCGAGCAAAGAAAAACTTAAGAAAACTAATCAAGATCGATATGGTTCTGATTATTATATGGGTACCGATGACTTTAAAGATAAATCTAAAAAAACTAATTTAGATAAGTATGGATATGAATGGTCAACCCAATCACCAGTTGTCAAAGAAAGACATGCAGAGGCTAATTATCTTAAGTATGGGGTTAAAGACTCCAAACAAACTTTAGCGAGTGATGAATTAAAAAAATATTTGAATAGCGAAGACCTGTCTATAGCGTTTTTGATTGAACATAACTTTACTTACTTCGAATTACGAAATTATTTCAGTGATGATCGAGAGTCTCAGATATATTCATGGTTATATAGATTTGACTTATTTCAATACCTATCTCATCAATGTCGCAGTTTACCTGAATCTGAATTAGCCGAGTTTTTATATCCACTTGGTTTCACTGAAATTAATAATCGAAAGTTACTAGGTAATGGTCAGGAAATAGATATATATAATCCGGATCTTAAGATTGGCGTTGAATTTAATGGTTTATATTACCATTCGACCGCAGTTTTACTTGATAAAAATTATCATTTTAATAAATCTAAGTTAGCTGAAAGTAAAGGTATTAGATTAATTCATATATATGAAAATGAATGGCATGACCCAAAAACCCAAGCAAAAATAAAATCTATGTTAGAAATTGCTTCGAATCATGTGCAGGAAAAAATCTACGCTAGAAACTGTACAGTAAAAGAAATTTCAAACAAGGATGCTAAACCATTCAATGAGTTGAATCACTTACAGGGTCATCGCAATGCTCAAGTAACTTTAGGGTTGTTTTATAACGAAAATCTAGTACAGCTGATGAGTTTTAGCAAAACTAAATATAATAGAAACCTCAAGGGTGATAATGATTGGGAAATTATTAGGGGCTGCCCTGCATCTAATAATATTGTAATCGGGGGTGTCTCTAAATTATTTAAATATTTTGTAAAGAATTACGATCCAGATAATGTATTTAGTTATTGTGATTTTAATAAGTTTGATGGTAAAGGATATGAAGCAATTGGTATGAAATTTATTGGATATACTGGTCCTGATAAGAAATGGGTAATTGGATATAACCTAGTTAATAGAAACCCCAAACATTACCATGAATTAAAAGAAAAAGCTACTGCGTGTTTATGGGGTGCTGGTTCTAAAAAATATTTATGGTCTAAATCAGTTGATTAATTATTTGGATTAGATTAAAATATAAATATATAATAAAATAACTAAAAATTGTAAAATCAAAGTGGAGGCAAAAACATGATTATACAAACAGATGTACTTAAAGACGTAGCAACAAAAGTTCTCGCAGCTGTTGATAGCAACGAACTCTCAGAGATTACTGAGACACTTGAGCTTAAAGTCATTCAAGGCGTTCTTTATGTTAACGTAACAAACAAGGAATATTACGCACAAGTTAAGTTGTCAGTACCGGCAGCTAGTGACTTTTATGCGACGGTTAACGCAAACTTGTTCTTGAAACTTGTTTCTCAAACAACAACACCTGATATTGAGCTCGCAGTTTCAGGTAACGCGCTTATCGTTAAGGGTAATGGTTCTTATAAGTTGCCGCTTATTTTTGATGGTGACGAATTGCTTGAATTGCCTGAGATTGACATTTACAACAAAACTGTAGAGATGGACATCCCAAGCGAATATTTGCAATCTATTTTGCAGTACAATAGCAAAGAATTGCTCAAAGGTACAATCGCAAAACCTGTTCAAAAGTTCTATTACGTTGATGAAAAGGGTGCGATTACGTTTACGTCAGGTGCTTGTGTTAACATGTTTGACCTTGAAAAACCAGTAAGACTTTTGCTTAATAATAGACTTGTTAAATTGTTCAAGCTTTTCAAAGATGAATCTGTTCATTTTACGCTTGGATATGACGCACTTAGCGATGAGATTATTCAAACAAAAGTTAAATTTGAGACTAAGGATATTTCATTGACAGCGATTTTGTCCTGTGATGATACAATGATTAACTCAGTACCGGTTGCAGCTATTAGAGGTCGTGCACTTAATATGTATCCATATTCGATTAACATTAACAAAGACGCTTTGACGCAAACCATCAATCGTTTGATGTTGTTTAATTCGATTGGTAGAGAAAATATCAAGCCTTATAGTACATTTGAGTTTGATAATGAAGGCGTTACGATTTGGGACGTTAAGAAAGAAAATAGGGAATTTATTCGTTATAATAATCAAGTAGATGGACTTGAAACTTATACAGCAACGCTTGACCTTAACGACCTTAAAATTACTTTGGATAACTGTAATGAACAGTACTTGACGATGAACTTTGGTGATCACAAAGCAGTTATAATCGCACGCGGACATGTGTATAATGTTATCCCTGAAGTTCATACGATTAGATAAACTTGGAATCCTGTATAACTAGTTATCAAATACAAAAGGATAACTAGTTATATTTATGGGTGAAAATAAAGGTAAAAAGTTCGAAGCTCGATTCAGAGAGGATTGGCCAAAATCATTCCCAAAGTCTTTTTGTTATCGATTACCCGACCAAATATCATATTATCATAATAGTAGTAATCCATGTGATTTTATTTGCTTTGCTAACTCAACACTGTTTTTGTTAGAATTAAAGACACATAATGGTAATACTTTTCCGTTAGCGAATTTGACTCAATATGAAAAACTATTAAGTTATGATTGTATTGATAATTGTAAAGTTGGTATGATATTATGGATGATTGATCATGACTGTATTGTATTTATCCCAATAAGTACAATCAAGCAACTCAAAGACGAAGGTAAAAAATCTTTTAACATAAAAGACATAGATAAAGGATATAAGCTTACAATTATCCCAACAGTTAAGCGAAGAACTTTTTTAACAGCTGATTATACAAAATTATTAGAGGACTAATTGTGGACGAAGATAAAGTTGTAAATATTAATAATAAAGACTTGAATGATATCGATCAAGAGATTCAAGCGATGTCTGAGGACTATACATCACTCTCGAATTCGATAATTGCGAGTTACACATCAGACTTAGACTCTCTCGTACAGTCTATATATCTCAATATACGTAGAGATAATTATTCAGATCAAGACCTAGAAAAACAATGTCTCGATTTGTCAGCAACATTATATTTTGTATCGGTAAGAATCGAAGAAGCTGGCGTTCTCGAAGACTTGTCAAAAATGTTGAAACAAGAACAATATAATAAGTCTTACCTTGACACGCAACTCGAAGCTGTAAAAAACAATACAAAAATATCTGTAGCTCAAACACAAGCCTTAGCTGAAGAAAAGTCCAAACATCATACTATGATGAACGCTATATATAGTCATGTAGTAAAAGCAGTTAAGGGTAAGATTGATTCAGCTTACGAGTTATTGAGTACAATGAAAAAAATAATTAGCAAAAGAATGTCAGACGCTCAATTATCCAGTAATACTAATGTATATACAGATAAGAAAAGCACATCTAGAAGACTTTTAGAAGATCAAGAATAATAGAGGATAAGTAATGGCACGAGAAGTAAGTGATTTGAAAAGTGTTTTAAAGAATATAGCAAAACAGTATGGCGATAATGTTGTCAAAATCGGCTGCGAGGATTTAGCTGTAGATGGGATTCTATCTCTAGGTTCGCCTAGTGCTGATTTTTGCTTGTATGGGGGTATCCCAGAAGGTCGTATTGCTGAATTCAGTGGCGCAGAAGGAAGTGGTAAAACAAGCTCAGCCTTTTTGGTTGCAGCACAATATCAACGCGAAGAAGTAAAAAGAAACCCAGATAATCCTAGAGCGATTATTTTGCTTGATAATGAAGGTACAGCTGATCCTAAATGGGCAAAAGTTCTTGGGTATGACATGACCGAGGGCGCCGAAGTACCTACAATTGTAATCAGACCTGAAGCACAATCCGCTGAAGAAATTTTTGATATGGCTTTAGATATGTTAAAAACAGGTGATGTCGGTCTTTTGATTTTCGATAGTATCGCGACACTTGTTCCGCAACAAATTGCTGATGAGTCTATGGAAAAACAGCAAATGGGCGGTATCGCTAAAGCTTTGACTCGTTTTGCTAATACAGCTATTGGTTTACTTAGAAAATATAAAGCGACACTTATTGCAATTAACCAAGTTCGTGAAAATATAAGCGGTTATGGCGATCCATTAATGACACCAGGCGGTCGTGCTTGGAAACACGCTTGTTCGTCTAGAATTATGTTTAAGCGTGGTGCATTTTTCGATGAAGATGGTAATGTTTTACAGAAAAAAGATGCACAATCCCCAGCTGGACATATCGTAGAGCTTTATGTACTTAAGACAAAGACATGTAGATGGGACCGTAAACTGGGGTATATGCACTTGAATTATACAAAAGGTATTGATATACTCGCTGATACAATCGATGTAGCAACACACTTCGGCTTTATTGACGATTCTGTTCAAGGCTCGTTTAAGCTTGTAGATCCTGAAACAGGTGAACCTATTTGCGATGAAAATGGTGACCCAATCAAAATCAGGGGTAAGAAAAATGTTGTAACATATTTTAGAGAACATCCCACGGAATGGAAGCGTTTGTATGATATGTGCTATGACAAACTCAAGCAAAAAGAAGACCCATTCACAAAATCATTCGAAGAAATGTTAGGAATTGACCTTAATGAGAAACTTGGTGTTAACAACTTCGAGGACTTAGCTGAGATGTAATAACTTTAAGTAAAATAGTTGATTTATATAAGCTTATCTATTATAATATATTTATAGTAGATAAGTTTTTTAGTTAGAGGTGAATAGTAGATGGATCGAGAACAATATATCAATGATAACCTAAATAAACATTTTACTGAGGCTAAAAGCGTTTGCGAAGAATCTGGGGATGATATTCTTGGTATTATGTTACAGGGATCTCAGAATTATCATTTAGACCTTTACTCGCCTGAATATACTTCTGATATCGACTGTAAAGTTATTATCTTACCATCTTTTGATAGCTTCTGTAAAAATAAACAACCGGTATCTACGACGGATGTTCTTGATAATAACGAACATAATGATCGCAAAGACTTGCGGCTGATGTTCGAGATGTTCAAGAAACAAAATGTTAACTTTACCGAGATCATGTTTACGGATTATTGTATTTTGAACAGTGATTACACACCTGATTGGCTAGCGGTTAAAGATCTCGCTGAGAGACTTGTTCATGCACACCCAGCGCAGGCACTCAAAACAATGGTTGGTCAAAGTCTAGAAAAGCGAAAAGCTTTAACTCATCCATATCCAGCCTGTATAGATAAAATAAATAAATACGGATATGATGGTAAACAACTTCATCACATTATTCGTATCAATGATTTTATGAAAAAGTATCTAGCTGGGATGAGTTTTAAAGAATGTCTCGACGCGAGAACAGGCGCTAATTACGAGCTCTCGATTGACGCAAAGCTTAATGATATCCCGCTTGACGTAGCTATTGAATTAGCTGATACTTTTAACGAAGAAACTCGTACGCTTAAGGATAGTTATATTGAGAGATATGGGGACAAAATTGTCGATACCGAAGCGTATGATCAACTTGATGAGATAAAAGTTAATATTCTCAAAAAACATTTTAAAAAACAATTGGAGGATTGAACGTGAAAAAATATATTGTTAAGAAACTTACATGTTTTAAACCTGAGCCTTACGCACTTGTAAGTAGCGATACTGTAGCTGATACTATAAACGATTATTCTAAACAGGGCTATAAGTTTGAGGATCTTACAGCTATTGGTGATACTTTTTATATTGTAATGTCAATCGAGGATGCTATAGATGAAGAATAATAACGAAAACAGTACGAGATTTTTTAGTGACGCACATGAAAAAAGTGTCTGTAAAGCGTTGAATGGACATCAAACAGCTAATTCAGGGGCTGGACATTTTAGTAAAGGCGATGTTTTGCTTAATGATGTAAGTCTTATGATTGAGTGTAAGACATGTATGAAGGATAAGGATTCTTTTTCAATAAAGCGTGAATGGCTTGATAAAAATAAACAAGAAAAGTTTTCTATGAGAAAAGCTAATACAGCGCTTTGCTTTAATTTTGGTCCAGGTCAAGAAAATTACTATGTTATTGATGAGAAACTAATGAAATTTCTTGTTCAGCAACTAAGTATAGATGAGAGGGATTAAACATATGTTAGATAATAAGCAAATTGAAGAAAATAAAAACTATTTTATAGCACTAATAAAAAGCATCAAAAGGGACGATTCTGATATCGATAGCTTAGTCGATTACTTAGAGAACAAGTCCGACTTTTTCACGGCACCGGCGAGCACTGTATATCACAATAATTTTGAGGGTGGTTTATGTGAACATAGTCTTAATGTCTATAAATGTTTTATGGATTTTGTAAAGTCTAATCTCAAAATAGTAGGTGCTGATGGACGCACAAGTTGTCAATATATGTATCAAACTGATAACTGGACATGGACTATTGATGAAGACTCAATTAAAATCGTAACATTGTTGCACGATATAAGCAAAGCAAATTATTATGAAAAGTATTTTGTTAACAAGAAAAAATACAGCGAGTTTGGATCCAAGCACGATGAAAACGGTAGGTTTGATTGGGTAAGTGAGTCAGCTTATAAAGTTTCGAATGAATCTGATCGATTTATTTTTAGTTCACATGGCTGTAATAGTGAATTTATCGTACGATCATTTATCCCGCTTAGTGTCGAAGAATCTGCGGCGATTATCAATCATCACGCAAATATGGGTGAGATGAATACAGCTGTCAATATGTCTGAGATTATGAATAGATTTAGTTTGGTAACTATCCTTCATATAAGCGATGTATTAGCAACATTTTTCTTTGAACGCAAATGAATAACATAATAAAGGATCAACTCAATAAATGTAAAGTAGCTGAAATACCACCTTTTGATGAACATACTACTAAATTACATGTTGAGTGCAAAAAAGAAATATACGCTAACGAATTAGCTAAGAATCGGTATTATTTAATAAAGTTAGCGAACTATATACTAAATCCACCACCTAACTTTAATTTACATATAAATATGAACAACAACATTATACCTAAATGTTCATGTATGAAATGTGAAGTACTTGATCGAATGGGTAAGCTTATAAAAGTATACGGGGTTGGGTTTGACCTTGAAAATAATATTGATTTGAACGATGTTTGGGAAGGATGGCTCCCCGAAGCGTCAATAACAGTGATTAAGGAGTTATAATGGAATCTCTCGCGGTAAAATATAGACCTAAAAAACTTGAAGATATTAGCGGACAATCATCAACGACACACATTCTACTCAGACAGGTTGAGCTTGGACAGTTCAAGAATTGTTATCTGTTCTATGGACCGTCAGGGACGGGAAAAACGACCTCAGCTAGAATTCTCGCTAATCTAATCAACAAAGGTGTTGGCGAACCGATCGAGATTGATGGTGCGTCGAATAGTGGTGTCGAAAATGTCCGTAACATCATAAAATCCGCTCAAGAACGCTCTATCGAAGGTACTTACAAAATCTATATCATAGACGAAGTTCACGCTTTAAGTAATGCGGCGTGGCAAGCTTTTTTGAAATGTATCGAAGAACCGCCACAATACACTATTTTTATGTTTTGCACCACAGACATTCAAAAAGTACCCGCAACTATACTTAACAGAGTACAAGTCTTTAAGCTTAACAAAATAAGTACAAAAGACATAGAAAAGCGTCTTGAATATATCTGTAAACAAGAACATTTTACTAATTACGAACAAAGTATTGAATACATCGCAAAAATAGCAAATGGTGGAATGCGCGACGCGATTTCGATGCTTGAAAAATGTGCGAGTTACTCGAATGATATTTCAATTGATAACGTAATGACAAGTTTAGGTAACTATTCTTACACGACCTTTTTCAACTTGGTTAACGCGACAATTGACTGTGATGTAGCGAAAATTTTCAATATAATCGAACAAATGTACGCGTCAGGTGATGACTTGAAACAATTCGTAGATCAATATTTGAACTTCTGTATTGATTTAAGTAAGTACTCGATATTCAAATCACCTGAACTTACTAAAATACCAAGTAATATGATATCCGACCTTGATAACGCGACAAATATCGAGAACGCAACTGGTTATTATCTACACGTTATCGATAAACTACTCGAACTCAAGAATATGGTAAAGACGGATACAAATATGAAATCAACAGTCGAGGTAATGTTGCTACAAATAGCGAGAGGTCAGTTTTAATGAAAATAATCGGACAAACTAATATTATTGATTTTATCGATAAATCTAAAATTGATACTTTTCCGAGAACTTTTATGCTGTATGGGGATAAGGGTAGTGGTAGACATTCTATATTTTCGTACATTAGCGAAAAGTTACAATTACCTGCGCTAGACATAAGTTCAAAGCTTACACCTGAACTTATCGATGAGATGTATTCAAAAGTACAGCCTTACCTATATCTGATTGACCTTCAAAACATGTCCCAAAAGGATCAGATATCGATATTGAAATTTATCGAAGAACCACTCAAAAATTCGTTTATTTGTATTATCGCTACAAGTCATGATAATGTCTTAAATACGATTACGAACAGGTGCCAAGTTTTTTACTTGAATACCTATACTAAAGACATTTTACAACAATTCATCACAAACAAGAGTCAAGCGGATTTAATTTTGAGGGTAGCGACAACACCTGGACAAGTTAAAATCGCTGATGAGTTAGACTTGAATGAGACATACGAACTTTGTAAAAAACTTGTGACTAAGCTTGGTAAAGCGTCTGTTACGAATACTCTAAGTATAAGTGAAAAGCTTGGCTATAAAGGTGAAAAGGATAAGTTAGATGTCGATATTTTTATAAAAATGTTACTTAGTGTAACAGTAGATATAATAGTTGATTTTCATGATGTTTTATATTATAATATGTTTAAATTAGTGAGAGATACTTACGATAAGCTACTTGTTAAGAATGTGAACAAAAAATATATCATTGAAAATTTTCTCATTAGAGCTTGGGACTTATATCACGAAGGTGTATGATGGACATAAAGAAACTTAAACAATCTATATTAGATAAAAATATAAATTTACAGTTCTTTATATTCGTATGTCCTACAGCTGATTGTTCATTTGTAGCTAAGCAATATATTCGTGAGATTGCGAAAATACATAAATCAACTTTATGTAAACTAGATGATATCACACAAATAACCGAACGTACAGATGATATATTCAACACAGCGGATACGGATGATATAATTCGTATGTTTGAAATAGACAAACTAGAAAATGTAGATATAGATGTTGAATCTAATAAAGACACTATAATTATATGTAAATCTATTTCTGATGACTTAAGTAAAAAATATCGTGATAATATCATAGATTTTCCGAAACTCGAAAATTGGCAAATAGAGGATTACGCAACCATACTTCTTGATGGCTTATCGAAAACAGCTATTGATTGGATTGTTAAGACCTGTAATCACAACATATACAGAATTGAAAATGAAGCGAATAAGCTGAGTATATTCGAGAAGGATAAGCGTGAGTATTTGTTTGAGTGCTTTGTCAAGGATGGGTTGCTTGATGACTTAAGTAACTATACTATATTTAACTTTTCAAACGCACTGATAACGAAGAACATAAAACAGCTGAAAATAATTTTATCTGAGATCGAAAACATCGACATTGAACCAGTTGGACTAATAACAGTTTTATATAATAACTTTAAAAATATATTGAACATACAGCTCAATCCTAGAGCTACAGCTGATTCTCTAAATATGACATCAAAGCAATTCAATGCGATAAAGTATAATATTGGATACTTTAATCCTAAAGCACTCACTGATATATTCAAAATTGTAACTGATATTGATTATAGACTTAAATCAGGATTGTTACCAGCTGATAAAATAATAGATTATTTAACACTCAATGTTATATCAAGGTGAAAAATGAAATTTTTAATCTATTCAGATCCACATTTTTGCACATATTCGTCAATTCTTCGCTCTCGTGGTAATGTATTTTCTACCAGACTTGAAAATCTTATTCAATCATTGTCCTGGGCTGAAAAACAAGCGGTTACGAATAATTGTGACGCAGTAATATGTCTCGGTGACTTTTTTGATACCGCTACGCTCACAGCCGAAGAATTAACAGCACTACAAGAAATTACTTGGGCAAATTTACCTCATTATATGGTCGTAGGTAACCATTGTATTAGTAGAGGTGATTTAAGTTTCAATACGTTGAATACTTTAGGTACTCTGAGTATAATGAAAATTATTGATAAGGTATCTGATATAGAATTGGATAACTGTGATCTCGTTTTCATCCCTTATCAATCAAAAGATAATAGAAAAGCTTTTAGTGAGTATTTGCCAAAAAGCAACAAACCTAAAATTGTTTTCAGTCATAACGATATAGCTGGTATCAATTATGGTGGCTTTTTGTCTACCAATGGCTTTGATATAAATGAAATTTCTAATAACTGTAAATTATTTATAAACGGACATCTTCATAATGGTGGTTATTGGCTTGATAAAAATCGTGTTGCTATTAATATTGGCAATTTAACTGGTCAAAACTTTAGTGAAGACGCGTTCATGTACCATCATGGCGCCGCTATACTTGATACTGATACATATGAGTTAGAATTTATTGAGAATCCATACGCGTTCAACTTTTACAAAATAGAGATAAACAGCGAGGATGACTTACATCTATTAGATCAAATAGATGTTAACGCTGTAGTATCAGTAAAATGTAGAGAGAGCTTGAAAAATCAAGTAAAAGACATTATCGATAATAAACAGTCAATAGTAACATCTCGAGTGATTGTTATCCCTGAGCTGGTAGATGTAGATTCAAGTAATGTAAAATCAATAGAGAGTGTTGATCACATAAAACAGTTTAAAGATTTCGTTTTAGGTGAATTAGGATGTTCAGAAATTGTCTTAGAAGAATTAGCTGAGGTATGTAAATGATTATTAGTTTTAAAAAAGTTATCGCACATAATTTTTTGTCTTTGGGTGATGTCGAGTTAAAGCTTGATAATCAAGGCTATACGCTTATATCAGGTATTAACAATAATCCGACTGATAACGCTTCTTCTAACGGTAGTGGTAAATCTGCGATGTTTTCAGCTATATCGTACGCACTTACTGGTGAAACTCTCAATGGGCTTACCCGCAATCTTGTGAACATCAACACAAATGATGGAATGTATGTCGCACTTGAGTTTGATGTTGATAATGACCACTTTAAGATAATACGCTCAAAAGACCATAAAGAATACAGTACAAATCTGAGAATAACTATAAATAACGAAGATAAATCAGGTAAAGGTATACGCGACAGTGAAAAACTTTTAGCTGAATATTTGCCTGATTTGACTAGTTCGCTTCTTGCTTCAGTCATAATACTGGGTCAAGGTCTACCTCAAAAGTTCTCAAGTAATACCCCTGCTGGACGTAAAGAAATTCTTGAAAAGCTTACCAAATCTGACTTTATGATTGATGATATCAAGCAACGTATAAGTCAACGCAAAGAAGCTCTCTCTAACGATTTGCGTAAAGTTGAGGATAAGCTTTTAGAGTTAGTTACAAATAAGCGTACATATGAGAGATTGTTAGAGCAAAATAACGCTCTCGCCTCAGAATTGAAGCTAAAACCAGACTTTGACGCACAGCTAAGTGAGATAAATATTCAACTAGAAAATACAACCACAATACTTAGTGATATCAAAAAATGTAGAGAAGAATATACTGACGCTATCAATGAAACAACTAATCAACTTATAGCTATTGATAGCCAAGCTCAAGCTGATATCGACTCAGCAACTACTAAGCTCAAAGAAGACTTAGAAAAAATAGAGTCACAGCTCAGTGAAAAAACTGTATCTGAACGAACCTTAGCCGCTACTATCCGCAAATATAAAAATGTTACGGATATTTGCCCAACATGTGGTCAAAAGTTGCCTGATGTTCACAAAATCGACACAACCGATTTAGAACTTGAAGACACTCAACTTCTTACTGATATCAAGAACTTATCTGCTGATATAACAGATAAGAAAAATACTATTAATACTATTGAAAATAATATTAAAAATACTTACAGAGACAAAAAGCTTGATCTAAATAGTTTACTCACTGACTTGAGGGCTAAAAATACTCGCTTAAACAGTGATGAACTTAATATAAATAATAATATCTCAAAGCTTAATATAGATAAAACTAGAATCGAATCTGAGAGAGCTAATTTTGATAATAAAGTAGCTGAAACTGAAGCTAACATTAAGCGCTACACAGACTTGATCAAAAATATAGACGCTGATATCCTGTATTATGATAATGTAAAACAATCGGTTAATGATAAGACAAATATCATAAACAAAATATCAACAATAGCTACTAGAGATTTTAGAGGCTTTTTGCTCTCAAACATTATCACTTTTATTGACACCACAGCTAAACAATACGCTTTAGATGTTTTCGACAACGAAAAGATTTGTTTTGAGCTTGATGGTAATAACATATCGATAATGTTCGACAATAAGCCAATTGAGAATCTATCTGGTGGTGAAAGACAAAAAATTGACTTGATTATCCAATTCGCTATTAGGGATATGTTATGTCAATGTATGGGATTTTCATCAAATATCCTCGTTATAGACGAAGCTTTTGATTTTCTAGATCCATTTGGTTGTCAAAAAGTTGTTGATATGATGTCACGTAAATTAAGTGATGTAGAGAGTGTATTCATAATATCTCATCACAAAGACTTATCATTACCGGTTGATAATGAGATTACAATCATTAAAAATAGTAATGGTATAAGTGAGATTTGCTGATGTTATTTTCAAAAGACCCTAAACTCAAATACACTGACATGTGTATTTATATCGACAGCCACATATATACAGACGATCGCGATGATGAAAAAATATTTAAGTATTTATACTTACTTTTCTACGCCTTATCTGTAAAGAAACGATTTTTCATAAACAGAAACGACTACGATTCATACGCCTGTTATTGTGCGACGACAGTTTTCGGTCGACTAGTAAACCCAAAACAATTTTTACCTGAAAATGATCCTAAAAAATTACCTTTAGTAAAATCAGTCTTAAATTACATAAAAAAGGTAATGTACCCATTAAAGGTTAATTACCAGCAATCAAATTTTCAGCAATCTTTTACAGTCGAGATCTCAGATGAACAGCAACAAAATGTTCGCGATGAGTTGTTCACAAAAGCTCGCAACTCTACGAATGATTTGATTCAAGTTGATGTAAGCTGTTTCTTATCGCAAATAAATAAGACTATTCGATATTTAGTAAACCAACTACCATATTGTGACGATCATGTTACATCGGATAATATTTATATAAGTTGTTTGTTGACGTTTCTGAAAAGCTTGACCTGGTCAAAAGAAAATCTTGAGTACTATCAAATCAAGCAGGATAAAAGCGCGTCTTTAGATAACGTAATTGACAAAATATACGCTGACGAAGCAAAGTCAAGTTTAACGTTATATCAATTACCAGATTCAATGGGTAGTTATATAAAAGTGATAACAAACAGACTTAAGCACATGATTTGTAAAGATATGTTAGAGATAATTCAGCTAAAACAACCATCAGATTCAATTATAAAAGCTATAGTAGCTTCGACACTTGATATATTTTCAGGTCAGGGGGATGATTATAATGATTAAACAAAATTTAGATAATTTAAAATCGGCTGATATATATTCAATGATATTATTTGCTTTATATAAGTTAATTGATATCCCCGAATATTCGGCTTTAAGTGAATTAGCCTATGTTCTTGATCGTAAAAATCTATTGAACTTATGTGAATATTTTGGTGGTATTACGATAAAAATCCCAACAATAGATGAGCTGACTGAGCTCACAGACGCTTTGTTACTTTATCAATATGTCAAAATTGATAAGCGTGATTATGACGAAGCTGTTAATGAGATTGGTTATAAATCTAGTAGCTTGAGAACATTGAAGAAAAATTATAACAAAATTTGTGATATACTTGATAATTACACATTTAAATCGAGGGATATGGTATAATGTTTAAACAAGAATTATTATCGATACGAAACGATTTAAATAAATATCATAGGGATAAAAGCAAATTACTTGAGTATTATATAAATACTAGATTGAATAAAACTATAGACGCTTACTATTCGGATATAATGGATAGTTATAACTATCTAAATAATCGAAACGAGTTTAACATGATTAAGCGTATGTCGAGGAAAAAATAGCGATGTATAATTTAATAAAAGACTTATCTACAACTACCTGTATACCGGTAAGTGTTCTCAATAGAGTTTCAGGTATATCAAATTTGATAGTATGTGATGATGTGCTAAAATCATTGCAAAGTGGTGAACAAATATGTCAGATCGACGTTGGACTTGGCACATTAGCTATAGCTGTTATAGATGACACTATCAAGTATAAGTTCATACCAAGTCAAGTACTCGATATGAAATTAAAAGACACCGTAAATAACAGAGAGAGTCAATTAAAGACAAACCTTGAGCAATCATTGGCGGACAAGTTAGTTAAAGCGTATAAGGATCTATTTTAATTATGGATGAGGATAACAAGCTAATTTTACAGAATAAAACAGATGAGTTAGTTAATCAGATATTAGCTGAGGACGATGTTAATAAGGTTAAGGATTTGACTCACTTATTCAATGTTGCCTGTGTTAAAAAGGATATAATTCGTGTAAAAACGCTGGATAACTTGTATGATACTGTAATATCAAAAGTAGCTGAGCGCTTCGAAAAACGTCCAGATGAATTCAGTAATAGTGATTTAATAAGTTATTTACAAGTAACTCAAAACGCTCTAGATAAGGCTAAAAAGTCGGCTTCGAGCGTAGATGAGACACCAGCTATAGTCCAACAGCAAAATAATCAAGTAAATATAAACATAGGGGATAGCGAAAAACTTACTCGCGAATCTAGAGATAAAGTTATTGACGCTATTGACGCGTTCTTAAAACGAGTTAAAAACGAATCAGCCAACGCTAATGTAGAGTCAATTGAAAATAAAAACAATAACGATTTAGTTGATGACCAGACATCATCATTACTAAATTCAGAGGATTAATTAATGTTAGATACTCAAAAACGAGAAAATGAATCATTTAATGAATACCTTTTGCGAATAAGCGATCTGAGAGATTCAGAAGACTTAACATGGCAACAAGTTGCTGATATTATCAATAATGAATTAGGCTTCAATCACACAGAAGCTTGTTACCGTAGAAAAATTAAATTTTTACATGATGTACAAGAAAAAGCTTTAAGCGCATCAGTTGATGATATGTTGCTTGAGTTGCGCAAAGAAAAAGTAAAGCTCTCGGATGAACGTACCCAAATAAATGCGTATGTAAGAAAATTATCCAGAGAAGACACAATAAAGGATATCGCTTACGAAGTTGCTGATAAGCTTAATAGTAAGAAATTATTACCCGAAGTAAAGAAAAATTCATACAAGCTTACTCGAAACGATAAGGTTGGTATTCTCGAGATTGGTGATTGGCACTATGGTATTGTTTGTGATAATTTCCATAACACATATAACCCCGAGATTGCTAAAAAACGTGTAGCTCAACTTAGAGACGATGTTATTAGTTATTGTAGTAAATGGGGTGTTAAAGAATTACATGTTCTTAACTTAGCTGACTTGATCGCTGGACGTATTCACCTTACGATTAGGCTTGAGAGTAGGTTTGATGTGATAACCCAAGTTATTGAGGTTTCAGAGATATTAGCTGAGATGTTGAATAAATTATCCGAAACGATGACTGTTCATTATTATGATTGTTTAGATAATCACAGTAGACTTGAGCCTAATAAGAATGATTCGATTGATCTGGAGTCCTTGACAAGAATCACACCTTGGTTCTTAAAAGAACGTCTTAAAAATAGTAATGTAATTTTTCATAATAATGAGTATGGTCCCGATATTATTTCATTCAAGGTATTCGATTATGATGTTCTCGGGATACATGGACATCAAGACAAACCATTAGATGCTATAGCAAAATTAGAGCCATATATTGGTAAACATTTTGATCTTGTTTGTATCGCACATAAGCACCATTTTAGCGTCGACGAACAATGTGGATCTATTGTAGTGGCTACAGGCAGTTTGATGGGTACAGATTCCTACGCGAGTAAGCTTAGATTACATTCGAAACCATCGCAAAATCTGATTATTGTTTCAGATAAAAATCCTGTAGAGTGTATTCATAAAATTAATTTGGATTAAAAGTAAGGGTGCTGTAAAAAACAGCACCTTCTTTATACTTTTAGTTGATTTCTGTTAAAATAGATGGTATAATAAAATATATAAAAATCAGAGGTTAATTATGGATATTTTAGACGAATTAGAAAAACAAATCAATCAAATGATAGAAGACTATGAGAATAGTAAGTGGTTAGCTGATATTATAAAGGGGGCTAAGAATGAATAAGCCAGTAAGATTTATTAATAATCAAAGACAAGCACGAGAAATAGGTCAAGCCGAAACGTTAGATCAAGTCCATGAGATAATCAAGAAATTTTTAGATGATCATAATTATGTTTCGTACTATACACGTGTATGGACGATAGATGGTGTCACATGGTTTGATGTTGGTTCACATACCGAGTTTTTTACTTGGGGTGATAAAGTAGGTGAGGATGAATGAGAAAATTCTTATATATACTTATCCAATGGACCTGGGGCTTTTTGCAAAATTTCATAGGTCTTATTTGGTATCTCATGTGGTGTTGTAATCAAAATAGTGATTGCCATATAATAAATCCCCCACTCGAACATCAAAAATACGCAAAAGCGGTTAAGTGGAATATACCTTATGGCTCTATGTCACTCGGAATGTTTTTGTTCTTAGACGATGAAGATGAGACGCTTGTTGCTCACGAGTATGGTCACTCAATTCAAAGTCTTATTCTCGGACCGCTTTATTTGTTTATTATTGGGATCCCATCTCTATGTTGGGCAGCTTTTGGGGATAAATATAGAGAGAAGCACAACAAAACTTATTATGAGTTTTACACAGAGAGCTGGGCTAATAAGATAGCTGGTCTCGATAAAAGCCGTAGATTCATTAAGAAGGAAAATTAATTAAATGGATTTTAAAGTAGATATCCTCAAACATCCAACAAATGATGACTGGATGATTTGCAAACAATGTACACTTGTTACAATTGGTAAAGAAGCAAAGCAATGTCCGACAGAAGAATGGAAGCACAAAATATTAGCGTCAGAACATAGTCCAATAAGAACGCTTCAATTTGTATTCCGAATAACGAATATACCATACTGGGTTAGTGTTCATCTTTGTAGACATGTTATGGCAACGCCTTTTGTCAAGACACAACGTAATGATAGACAAGAAAATTTTGATCGCAATTCAGCACCACAGGATTCGCCAGTAGATATGTGTTGGTGTATGAACGCTCAAGAACTTATGAATATTGCTCACAAGCGCTTGTGTAATCAAGCAAGCCCAGAAACGCGCGAAGTTGTCGCTGAAATATGTAGACAAGTTGAAGAAGTTAATCCAGAATTTAAGGGGTTGCTTGTTCCTAACTGTGTGTATCGCGGCGGTAGGTGTACGGAATTTTTCCCTTGTGGTAAAAAATAACACTAAAATAATAGAAATAACTGTATTACAGTATAGAGGTAAATGTAAATGTCAGTTAAAGATGTTAAAAGATATTATGATGTAATTACTGAGCAATACTTTGAAATGGTTAATGACTTGAAAGATTTCGAAGAAGCTGTTTCTAATAATATCATTGAACCAGAGCGACTTGAAGAAATCAAGAAAAACATAGAGCCGATAAAAGTAAATTATCAGAGAATATCTTATATTATGTATTTACTTAACATACCAACTAAGAAAAGTAAATATAAAAAATATGAGAGACAAAACAAGAAGTTACTCAAGATGATTGGCAAAGAAAATACTCAAGAAGCGGTTGAAAAAGAAAATAAATCAACATTAGATAAAATAAAAGATGATATTGATCGGTAATTTCAATTTTTTATCTACGCGCTAAATTTGTTATAATACAAAACAAGGAAAAAATGTCGTTTGAACAACTTTTAAAAAAACTTAACATAAATAAAACTGGTAGCTATGATGGTAAAAATTCATATATAGTTGACCTAGACAATGACGACGAATGGGGTAAAATTTTTACAAAGCTCGATTCTAATGAGGATCTAGATGAACTAGAAGCTAATGGATTTACAAATGAACATAGTAGCCAAACTGTTTATCAGTATGAAGATCAATTTATGATTACTTTGAGTGGAGATCTTGATGCTGATAAATATGAACTAATTATTAACGAAATTTAAAATATTTCTTGGGGGCAAAATGAAAGAAATAATCACTGATATCGATAAACTTAACGAAATAGGTATTTGCGATGTTATCGATACACGAAAAGAAAATGAATTACTTAGAGAGATAATAGTAAATCTCAAAGAAGTTGTTAGAAGTCAAAATCTATCTAGTCTCTCAGCACCGCAACTTGGTTATGATAAGCGTGTTTTTGTTATCAACTATAATGGCGATATAAGAACATATGTCAATCCGATGATTGTTAACGTAAAAGGACTCGAATTATCTAGAGAAACCTGTCCAAGTTTACCTGGTAAAGAATACATCAGGATAAGACATAATGAGATTCAAGTTGCTTATCAGACGCCGCTTGGTAAGTATGAGTCAGCTAAGCTTTTCGGTTTAGTGGCGAAAGTTTTCCAACACGAAGTAGACCATCTCGATGGCTTGTTGTTGTGTGATGTTGGGCTTGAAGTTGACGAAGAATTTGACAAAGCAACAGAAGAAGAACGTCAAGAAGTTATAAACATGTACCTTGACTCGCTTGATATGAAGCAAAAGCAACTCGAAAAAGAAATCCAAGAGAATAAAGACCTTAAGCAAGTCTCAGACGCGATTGATTTCATGAACGGCGTTAGAGAGGGTACTGTAAAGTTACAAAATACAGATAAGGAATAAATAAAAGAATGTCTACAAACAATAAAAGTATACAGATTTTACGCGGTAATAAATCAAGTCTATCAGATGACCTAAAGAAGACCAAATTAGAGCCTGGCCAACCATTTTTCGATAAGGACGCTAAGACATTGCAAGTCGGTGATGGTAGCGGTGTTATTGGTGATGATGTACCCGGTAGTGGCGGTTCTAATCTCGCCACAGCCCCATATGTGACTGTCAAGGACGGTGCTATTAATGATGTTAAAATAGCTGATAACGCTGCAATCAAAGGGTCAAAATTAGCTGATGCTAATGGTGATACATCAAGTCCAAGCGGTATTACGACCAGTAAAATTGAAGATGAGTCAATCACAACCGAAAAAATAGCAGATGGTGCTATCACTGGGAATAAAATATCGAAAACTGCATCCGTATATATACAGCAACTTGATGTAATAAAACCAGATGGATCAACTAATCCTTATGATGGCTTAGTTAGAGCCGAAAGGGGTGTTACATGTGGTACCTGGCTTGTTGCTGGTAATAATTATATTCAATCTAAATATATGCCTGAGTATATATATTATCACAATGTAAATAATAGAGAAGGTAAATTACTTTTCCCAAAAAGAACCCTAGATTCAAATGGTGAAATTATTGCTACTCTAAACAATATACCAAAGTTTCAAGCAAGCGGTGGTAACTTATATATTACCACAAATGATTAAAATTTATGAATAATATAAAAAATAAAATAATATACTTTTTATTATCACTAATAATAGTATTTAATTGTTTGTTAGTAGGATTTTCAATGTCACATAATTTATATTTCAATGGAGAAAAACAAAATCTTATATATTACAATTTAGAACCACAATCAACTGTTCGTCTAGATAAACCAGCGGGGGATACGAATTCAACCCCTGATTATTGTGTCTCATCGGATTCTCATGAAATGCTGTTGAATTCACCTATATTTATAACTGCAGAGCTCGTTAATAATGTAGTATCTCAATCAGTAACATATTCAGCAGAAAGATTCAATTCAGATTTTTTAGGCTATTATACATCAGGTGATATAAAAAATCCATATTTTTTCCCTGTTACCTCTGGTGTTATTGATTCATCAAATAAGAATCAAGTATCAATGTATTCAAGCACATTAATTTCTGGATATGTTGCTTCTTTTCCAGGGAATCATTATAAAGGTGCTTTATATAAGGAGTTTTCTAATGAGGTTTTACCTCTTACCTTGAATTTAACTTTAGAAGATAATTTAGTCAATAATCTCGATGATAAAACACATATAGAACCATCCAGTTTATCTGATGATGAAAAAATGCAATTTTCACAACCTTCTATTTTAATTGAGCAGTCTGAAAAGAAGAGTGACAATTATGCGTTATCCACAAAAACATCCACTACCTCTACTACCACAGGCACGGAAAGAAATAATGTCGAAATTTATATAACATCGATCAAACAAGTAAAATTTGATCCTTGGGATGAATATGAAGAAAATAAATCTAAAGTACGCGTAAGTTCACTTGGTTCAAATGTTTATAAGTATGAGAGGCTACTTTATTATAAAAGCGGTACTAAGGGTACTATTTCATCAGGTGGTGATGGAATGACTGCTGTAGATCCAGATTTTTCATTACCTATAAAAGAATTACCTACATATTATTACAATATAGATACTGCTTACATGTCGGGGTTTGTAGTCATTCATGACCTTACAGAGAGGGTTAACGGTGATGATTCTGAGATTATCAATCAGAAGAGTTTCTATTTTTCTAATATTAATTTGAAATCACAGGATAGTCTATACGCTAATATGTTTGAACGCTTTAATTGGGAAGTGTGGTTAAATACAACATCTGATTCTTGCGATATATATTCGAATGCATCAGCATATGCTTATACTAAATATAAAATAGATTACTATATTTACCAGTATGGGCAATGTACTGATAATAATGCACATCCAGCTTAATTTCTAATTGATTTACAATGAACTTCGAATACGCGAGACAATCTGAATTCACAGCTGATATAGAAATAGACACAATCGGTAACTGTGCAATCCGCGGCACCTGCATGAATGAAATGTATTACATATGTATTATAAGGACATCAATTGGATTAACAGAGCTTTTTGAATCTGGTCCTTATTTACCTGATGGGACATTATCAACTATTTGCGAAACTAGTTACCAAAAAATCGAGTATGATGAACGCAAAATAAACAAATTTATATCTAGTTTCTTACAGGCACCGCGAAAACCCAATATACTTAATATATATCAAGCTGAACAAATATCAATCGAAGAAGCACTTGATTCCTGTATTGATATTTGTAATTATATGAAACAAAATCAAGGGTAAAAAACGAATATGAAAACACCTATAAAAGACTTTTACGGTAGAATAATTGGATGGGTACAAGAAGATTCTAATGGTAATAAAAAGCTGACAGATTTTCAAGGACGAATAAAGGGTCGGTACGACAAAGCCACAGACACAACTAGAGATTTTTACGGTAGAATAGTAGCAAAAGGCGATCAATTAAGTATGTTATTAAATAGTTGATTAAACAAGCAAACAATAATATAATTATAACATAGATAGCAATCAAACGTTATCTATGTTAATTTTTTCACCAAATAATGAGGTAAACATGAATATTTTATACAGCACGCATTGTCCGCAATGTGTAATGATTGAGAAGCAACTCAAAGCAAAAAACATACCATTCACTGTTTGCGATGATACAAAAACAATGATTGAAAAGGGCTTCAAAAAAGCACCGATGTTTGAAATAGATAATAAAGTAATGACATTTCCAGAGACTCTCAAGTGGGTAAAGGAGCAATAAAGATATATGATAAAAAAATATGAAAAATACAGACATAATGTAGATTTCATTCGAGATTATTCTCAAGCCTCTAACGCAGCAACAGGCAGCAAATTCGATTCTAACGCGAACATCGAAACTAAAAATGTAACCACATTAAGTTGTGAAATACATAAAGAAGCTGATATTGGTATAAATAGACTTCGTATGATTGATAAAATCACAGAACTTTATGGTACTGAATTAGCTGAGAAATATATAGAACAATTAGACTCACATCAAATATACAGACATGATGAGACACATCCTGTTTTTCCTTATTGTGTTAGTATTACGATGTATCCATTTATTTGTGAAGGTCTTAAATCAATCGGTGCACCAAGTACTGAACCTAAAAACTTGCATTCTTTTGCAGGTAACTTTATTAACTTGGTTTTTGCGATATCAGCCCAATTCGCTGGTGCTGTTGCAACACCTGAATTCTTAACATATCTTGACCATTTTATTAGGCTTGAATATGGCGATGATTATTATGAAAAAACTGACGTAATCGTGAATCCAATCTCTAAGCGTCCGAAAACTATCGAAAAAGTTATCGACGATATTTTTGAGCAAATTGTTTATTCGATAAACGAACCGGCAGCTGCTCGAAATTTCCAATCAGTTTTTTGGAACATAGCATATTTTGACCATACTTACTTCAACGCAATTTTCGAGGATTTTGTATTTCCAGATGGTGATGAGCCTAGATGGGATAGCGTAAGCTGGTTGCAGAAGCACTTTATGGAGTGGTTTAATAATGAACGACTTAGAAATTATCTAACATTCCCAGTAGAAACTGTTAACCTTGTTTACGATAAAGAATCAAAACAGTACATCGATAAGGAATGGGCTGACTTTACAGCTGAGATGTGGTCAAAAGGACATAGCTTTTTCTGTTATAATAGTGATAGCGCTGACTCGCTTTCAAGTTGCTGTCGACTTAAAAATGGTATAACTGACAACGTCTTTTCTTATACGCTTGGTGCAGGCGGTATTTCAACTGGCTCTAAAGCTGTTATTACAATCAATGTTAATAGATTGGTTCAAGATGTAAAGAAAAAATCAGATAAAAATAATCTTGATTTCAATATTGAATTAGATAAAGCAATTAGATCTCAAGTTGATGATATTCACAAATATTTGAACGCCTTTAATGAGATACTTAAGGATGAACAATCAAGTGGATTGCTTCCAATCTATGATGCTGGTTATATATCTTTACCAAAGCAATATTTGACAATTGGTATTAATGGGTTAGTCGAAGGCGCAGAGTTTTTGGGAATTAAAGTAGCGCCAAATCCAGAATATTTCAATTACTGTAAATCGATATTAGCGCCGATCCAAGAAGAAAATAAGAAAGCACGAACGAATGAAATCATGTTTAATACCGAGTACGTCCCAGCTGAAAATCTTGGTGTAAAGAACGTTGAATGGGATAGAAAAGCGGGGTATTATGTACCTAGAGATTGCTATAATTCATATTTCTTTAAAGTAGAGGATCAAGAACTATCAGTTTTAGATAAAATGATTCTCCATGGGCAACAAGTTGTTCAATATCTCGATGGTGGCTCTGCTTGCCACTTAAACTTAGAAGAACATTTAGATAAGGATCAATACCGAACCTTGCTTGATGTTGCGGCTAAACTTGGGTGTAGCTATTTGACGTTTAATATACCAAATACTATTTGCAATGAGTGTGGTCATATTTCAAAGCATAAACAAAATAAATGTGAAAAATGTGGATCTACAGATCTTGATTATATCACACGTGTAATAGGCTACGCAAAAAGAGTTTCGAAATATTCGGAGGCACGACAAAAAGAAGCAAGGAGACGTGTTTATAATGCAGCAAGAAATGTGTTCACACGCAATTAAATTTGTAGACAGTCCAATCGTATTCCAGGAGATTCCAGGCGAAGTTTCATTGTGTTTTACAATTTCAAATTGTCCTCATCATTGTCCAGGATGCCATTCAAGCTATTTAGCGGAAGATATAGGTGAATATCTAGATGAGCATATAGATAACTTTTTAGAGAAATACAGAGATATGATTACATGTGTACTGTTTATGGGTGGTGATGATCCAGCCCAGGTAAGTAATTTAATTAGATGTCTGAAAATATGTAAAAAATATGGTTTAAAGACAGCTTTGTATTCAGGTTATACAGAAGAAACCTTCGATAAAAAAGTTTTAATTCACCTAGATTATCTTAAGCTAGGCCCATATATAGAAGAAAGGGGACCATTAAATAATCCCGATACTAATCAACATCTATATAAAATATATAGAGGAAAAATAGTAGACGATATAACCTATAAATTTTGGAATAATAAGAGTTAAAATAATTAGATCAACTACCTCAATGGTAGTTGATTTTTTTATCTTTTTATTATATAATATATATGAAGATAAAAGTTAGAGGTACTATATTATGATCAACTATATTGAGAAGAACGTAAATCCAAAAGGTCGGAAAACAGGTGATTGCTCAACGAGAGCATTGGTTAGCACACTCAGCATAACGTATGACGAAGCATTAAAACTGCAAACGGAAATATCGCTGAAAACTTATTACGACCCTACAAGCAAACAAGTTATGGAAAAAGTCCTTGAACGGTTCGGCTACGTTAAGATGAAACAGCCTCGAAAGTGGGATAATACGAAATATACCGTTTCGGAAATGGACGAAATCCTCACTAAGAAACAAATGCAGGAGGGCGTTCTCGTGACGGTGGCAAATCACTACACGTGTATCACTGGCGGGCACATACAAGATATATGGAATTGCGGATATAAAACTGTAGGGAATTACTACGTAAAAAGATAATGTAATAAAGTATCGCAAAGGAGTTAAAAATGACAAGGCAAGAAGTAATCAAAAAACTTGAAGAAATTAAAGAAATTATCGCATGGGAACATTTAGGGCTGACCAGTTATGCTCGTGAGCGTGCGTATGTGGATGTAGTTTCCGCGATAGAAGTGTTAGAGGAGAATTATGACTGAACAAGAACAAATCGAAAAAATAGCGCGAAGTATGTGTGGGTATTGTAGCACTGATGGCAAGTGTGCGGTGAGTAAGAATGGGCGTGAGCCAGACATCTGTGCTAATGTTGATACCCAGCATTGCTTATACAAGGAACACGCTGAAACGCTCATCGAGAATGGCTATGGCGACGTGTCCGCGTATAAAGCCGAGATTGAGCAACTCAATAAAAAACTTGCAAAATGCAACGACCTTAAGAAATTGAGCGATTGGCAAAGGGAAGAGATTGAACAGTTGAAAGCAGAAGTGAACAAGGGGTGTGACAACTGTGAAGCAATCAATCGAGCGAAAATCGATGTGCTGAAAGAGTTGAAAACAAGACACGATTATGCAATTAAGAATATGGGCTATCCGTGGGATATTTCGCAACAGATTGACGAACTCATTAAGGAGGTGCAAAATGAGCAAAAAGACTAATAACCCGAAACAGACGAAGTGGAAACTCTTGTTGGTAGAGGACGGCTCTATCGACATTGATGAACTACAACAGTTTTTTGACGAACAAGATATGAAAATAAAAATCGTCATATACAGGCAAGGTGCGCCCAAACCTGAGTTGAAAGAGTTTTAAGGAGAGTAATGATGAAAACACATGGATATTATGAAACAATAGCTGCAATCAAGCAAACGACAGAAATTATAGAAAGCCTGATTGGGAAGAAAGTAAAAAGTTCAAAAGTAAGACAATGGAATATTCGAGATATGAAAAGAGAATATCGCTTGTCAAGACCGAAGAGAACGAGGTGCACATATGAAGACTGAAATTGAACGCGTATGTGAAATAATGGAAATGCTTTTAGCACATCAGCCTATTATAGATGTGCCATATGAAACAATAAACGATATTGCTGTTGCGTTGGTAAAAGAAGGTTACGGTGATGTCAAGCAGGCGCAAATCGATGTGTTGAACAAGGTAAAAACTCTAATTTTTCAAAAAGACAATCCATACAATGTGCCTTTTGAAGAATTTATAAGTGCAAATGTGTTTTGTGGATATATCGACGAACTCATTAAGGAGGTGCAAAATGAAAACTAAAAAAGTAGAAGCACCTTATAGACTTTGGGAACATCGTAAAGTAACAGATGAAGAAATTGCGGCTTGCGAAGGCGATTATCACGGTTGTGAAATATGCTATTGGCGCAAAAGATGTGCAATGCTTTTGAGCAAAAAGATAGAGGAGATCGAAAATGATAGAATTCGATGACGAAAAGGTTAAGCGTATTTTTAATGAGGTGGGGCTTACGGTAGAAAAACGTGAGCAGCCGTTAACAGACGAAGAACTTGATAAACAAGTTAAAGAAATCATGAGTTGTTATAGGGAGGCGCAAAATGGCGAAGATAAGAGTTGAAATCGAAGTGCCGAGCGGCAAATATTGTGATTATGAAGATACAGTTTGCCCAGCGTGCTTGGAGGGTAATTGGGGGAAATACTATTGTGCGATTTTTGGTAACGACTTGGAAATTGACGACAATAATTACAGTTGCATACGTTGCGAGCAATGTAAACAAGCGGAAGAATAGATAAACATAAGTATAAACTGTATTAAAGTATAATATATTATGTAATAGAAGTATTGTTTTATTAGCAAAGGAGATAAGAGTATGGAAAAAGATTATTGTGTTCATCCTGGAAACATAATGCGAGCAGTTTTGATGTCAATTAATAAATCTCAAAAATGGCTTGCAAAAGAGATGAATGTAAATAAAACTGTTATCAGTAGTTTGCTTGCGGGAAAGAGGGATATCACAACAGCGGTTGCTGCTGCTTTTGAAAAGGCAACAGGGTATCCTGCTGAAAGTTTATTGCATCAACAAACAAAATATGAATTATTCCAACTTGAAAAAGAAGCAGAGGTAAAAGATAATGGACAGAATTGAATACCAAAGAGGAAGAAACGGAGAAAAGTATGGTATTTACAATACATCAGCCAAGCAATTTCAGTTTGGAATCTGCGAAGATACGCCTATGCTTGCGGAGGCGAGATTATTCCAAAAGATTGGCGACGATGCGCATAAGTGGCGTTTTGAGGCAAAAAGATTGCCAAAGGTGGTAAAAGATGAAAAAGAATTGTGAGTTTTGTAAACACGCAGTCCCTCATTATAATCCATGTGGTATCAGTTATGTTTGCGATCTTTTTAATGAAGGAGTTGGCTTTTATACAATGAGTTATGAAGCGAATCCTGAATGTGAAACAACATGGTACAAATGCGAACAATGCAAACAAGCAAGTAAACAGGCAAAGGTGAAAGAACAATGACATTAAAAGAATATATCGACAAATATAGCCCCTTTGGTTTTTCAGACGATGAACTCATTATCGGGTTTTTGAAATCTCGTCCTGATGTTCTTGCAGAAACAATTAGTACGCTTTGTATGATGAATTACAAGAGTATTTTATCGCTTGAACATAAGGTCAGAGTAAAGGACGAGTATCTTAACTGCCTTAAAGATTGGGCACAAGGTAAAATACATAAAGACGGCGAGTTCCACCCAGAACTTCGCGACAAAATGGTAGAAAACATTGACAGAGCGTTAGGAGTAAAAGATGAAACAATATGAGATTAAAATAATTTGTGCAGAAGATTTTGCAGACAAAGGTATTGAAGTGCTTGAGCGCATCACAGAGATGCTCGATAACATTTACGGTGACGCTGAATGGTGTGGTTTTGGTCGTTATATCGATGACGAGGAGGATGAAAAATGAACGTTTTAGCAGTATTATTATCAATTTTGAGTTTTCTCGGCTTGACTTGGCTATTAGGGGGCGGGTTGAAATGAAAAAATATAGCAGAACGAACAAGAGATTTTGCACATTGGAAATTTTGAATAGAAGATTGTGGCACAAAATAGTTTACTGACAAAGCCGAAGCAAAGTGGAGAGAGTTAGAAAGAGAATGCCGATAAAGATTAAAGAATTGAAACAACTTATCAAACGAGAAAAGAAAGCAATCAAACTGCTAAACAAATTTTATAAGATAGATTGGTGGTTTGCGACATACGGCAATGGCATTCCTGCATTGTGGGAAGTCATAGAAGAAGCAGAAAGCAAACTTGCATCTTATCAAAAGCAGTTGAGAGAACTGAAAGGAGAAAAACAATGAAAGCCGTGATGATAAGTATTCAACCGAAATGGGTTGAGAAAATAGCAAACGGACAAAAGATGATCGAAGTCCGCAAGACTGCACCTGAGGTACCGTTCAAGGCTTATATCTATTGCACAAAAAAGAAGCCATTTTTAGGTTTTCACATCGACCATGTTGACGGCACACTCAAAAAGGTTTATACTGACCATTTATTTGGGAGTATTCCTTATTTCAATGGCAAAGTAATCGGCGAGTTTGTATGCGACAAAATTATAGAGTGGCAGCATGATAAGGGTCACCAATATTATGTCGAATATCCAGACGATTGCACATCTTACTTTCCTTATTTGAAATGTCACAGCGAAGCAACTGGACTGAAATGTTCTGAAATTGAAAATTACGGCAAAGGCAAAACCCTTTATGGTTGGCACATATCCGACTTGAAAATCTACGACAAGCCGAAAGAGTTGAGCGAGTTTAGAAAACCTTGCAAAATAAACCTGCCGATGTGCGACCGTTGTGAGTATTATTCGACTTGGAATGGTCGTTGTGAAAATATTATTCGTGCGCCGCAAAGTTGGCAATATGTGGAGGAATTATGAGTGAAGTTATAAAACGCAAACAATTATCAAAACAAGAGCGTTTACGAGTGTATGAAAAATGCAATGGACATTGTGCTTATTGTGGGTGTGAATTGTCACTAAAAGATATGCAAGTTGACCATATAATTGCATTATCCATTATAAATGACGATAAGAGCGAAACATTCTTAAACTATCTACCTGCGTGTCGAAGTTGTAATCACTATAAATCAACTATGTCTTTGGAAACATTTAGGCGTATGGTGGAAAGGATGCCCGATGTACTTATGCGAGATAGTGTAACATATAAGAATGCGGTTAGGTTTGGATTAGTAACTCCAACACCACATAAAGTCGAATTTTATTTTGAAAAATTAGGAATAGAGGTAAATAAATGATACAATATAAAAGATTAACAAATCAAAAATGGTCAGAAGATATTGACTTAACGCAAGAACTCGGATATTCGTACATTTACAAAAGGCTTGCCGAACTCGAAGATAAAATCGACGCGGGAACGCTCGTATCCGTACCGTACGCAATCGGGCAAGAAGTGTATTGTGTGGACAAGAGCGGGTATTCCGATGTCGAAAAGATAAAAGTTAACCTTATCAAAATAAGACATGACGGTAGCATTGATATTCCCCTTAGTCACTACAACGAAGACGAGAGTTGTTGCAGTTGCTTCAAATACGACCCAAAATATTATGAGTTGTTCGACAACGAAGCCGAAGCTCAAAAGAGATTGGAGGAGATAAGGAATGAAACAAATACTCTTTAGAGGACATGAAATGAAAAAAATAAGTTATATTATTGCAACAAACGAAACCGAATTTGCTACCTACTTACAATCAGTTCTTTACTCAGAAGCAACAGCGGTAGCTCACGATAACACTAAATATATGACTGTACAATTCTCAAAAGCACCAGCTGATAAAATATGGGATAAAGTTAAATCATATATGAGAACTGATGGTCAATATGTTTATTACGGTGAATTTGTTCGTGACATAGATATCTACAATATGGTCGAACCTTATTGCAAACAGGTAGATATTGATATAGTACCGGTTGAGGTGCAAAAACTAACTAAAGCCAAGGTACTCGAATATGATGAATAGATAATCAAGGATTTAAAAATGGACAATCAAAAAATTATTAATCTTAGCAAAACATTATTTGAAATAACAAATCAAGGGACTGATATCCTCTCGACTTACAGTCTTGCAGAAAAGCTTGTAGCTGCTGGATATGGGTATGTAGATGAATATAAACAGCAAATCAAAAATCTTGAGGCAGAAGTGAGCGGAGCTAATATCCTAATTAAAGTTCTTCAAAATCAGATTAAATCAATACAGGAATTTATTAATACTGAATTGAACAACCGCATGTCTAAAGAAGAAACAGCACTTGGATTACAAAAAGCAATGAACGTAAAGGATTAATTAAACGCAGGTAGTTGATATTTATTTTAAGGTATTATATAATATAAATATCAAGAAATAAAATCACTATTATGGATAAAAATAAGCTAATTGAAGAAAATTTGAATTTAATACCTTACATTTACAACCATTTCGTTACTAAAGACGACTTGGTAAAAAGGTGGCGAGAGGATATCTTACAAGAAGGGTATCTAGGACTAGTTCGTGCGGCAAACGCGTATAATCCAGATTCTTCTTTTAGCTTTACTACTTTATCTCATATAAGCGTGAAACGCGCTATGTGGTCTTTTATACGTATACTTCACAATCAAAACGTAAATCTATCGCTTGACAAAGAAATACGAGATGACGATCACGGTATAGTTACTGTTGGCGAGCTTATTGAAGATACTTCTGATATCGAATCTGAGTTCATTGACAAAGAAACATCAGCGTATAATGAACAATTATTCGATCAAGCACTTCTTCTTTGTCCACCTAAACGCAAAGAAATAATAGAATTATATTATCACGGATACAAAACTAAACAAATCATAGATTTATTACAAGTATCTAAATCATATATCGCGGATGTAGTAAAACAAGAAATTCGATTATTTAAATTGTATATTGATATAATAGAGAATGACGAGAAAGCGCCTAAGCTAGATACTTTTAAATACAAAAAAGACTGGTGTAAAGCTTTTAAGTCATATGTAAAAAATACGTTAAAAATATCCTTAATGGATATCAGATTAAATAAAACAGTGAGGTAAATAAATGCGTTATTACGATATCAAGTTTAAAAATTATCAAGTTTCAGAAGAAAATATTGCGGATTTTCTCGCAGCGATGCCGAACGGCCTTGAAATGACTATAAGCCCATTCGAAGTCTCAAATGAAATCCAAGAAGAATCAGACACGGATAAAGCTTCATCCGAATCCCCACTACCTTCAAAATATACGCGAGATATTGAGGGCCATACAAAACTTGTGAGAAAAGGTAACGAAATATTTCTCGCAAAACGCCACAAAAAAGCGAGTGGCGAATTCGAAAATGTAAACTATCCAGACGCTGTGCTTCTTACAGATAAAGAAAAAGACAGCTTTATCAACTACTGTAAAGACGCGGGATTGTCTCAATATAGAATCAAACAAGAAGAAAAAGCCCAAAGTTTCAAAATTTGGTCTGATTTTATAGATTCTAATTATAAGGAAAATTATCATGAATAAATCAAGGCTTAAACAACTTTTGTGTAAACATGATTATAAAGTCTGGGCGAATATTTATGGTGATCTGCGTAATGATCTCAACGCGTCAACAGTATTGTATTGCACCAAGTGTGGTAAGCGAAAATACATAAAAGAATATATCGAAGCACCAGTTGACTATAATATGTTCTTCGCGTATGTAGAGCTTAAACTATCTAAAGATCCAGCACGACAACAACTAGCTGATAATTTGTTTTATTCAAGTATCATAAAGGATAAGGACTTATTTGATAAAACGTTTGGCGAAGAATATGAGTTTAAATTTTGAGGTAATTAAATAATGGATGATTTTATTATTGATGAATTGTTAGATACAATAAAAGAAAATCTAGAGAATAATGTCAATAATTATGTGATGTATCAAGACATACATAAAATTCTCGATAAACACTTTGAAGAATTACGTGAAGAAGACCGAGAGTTTTACGAAGAAAAAATAACTGAACTTGAAAACGATGTAGATTATTGGCAAGACCGCGCACTAGAAGCTGAGTCTAATTTAGAGGATGAAGATTATGATGAATAAAAATAAAGATCGTGCACTAGCACATATTGAGCTTATCCACGATATCCAACCTATTATTGGTGCTGACAACATTGAAATGGTTCATGTTCTCGGCTGGGGCTGTATCGCTAAAAAGCAAGAATTCAAAGATGGGGATAAATGTGTTTATATCGAAATAGACAGCAAAGTACCCGAAACTGAATGTTTTGAATTTCTTAGAAACAAAGGTTTTAAAATTAAAACTATGAAACTTGGCAAATTCGGCGTTATTTCTCAAGGTATCGCTTTGCCGCTTGAACTCGTTGGTCTTAAGGATTGCGATCATGAAGTAGGTGAGGATGTAACTAAGCTTCTTAAAATCACAAAAATCGAGACGTCTGAAGAAAAAGAATTAAAAAAAGCTGAAGGTGTTTCAAAACAAGCTATTCTTACATCTATCAAATCCAGAAAAAAGAAATTTTTCGAAAATAAACTTGTAAAAAAGCTTATGAGATACGAGTGGTTTAAAAACCTCATTATAAAGCTTTTTGCGAGAAAAAAGGATAAACCTAGACAATATCCTAGTTATATCACAAAGACTGATGAAACTCGTATTGAAAATTTGCCTTGGATTCTTCAGGATAAACAAGAATTTATCATGACTGAAAAAATCGATGGTACGTCAACTACGTTTGCTGTAAGACGTATTAAGAATAATAAGTATGATTTTATTGTATGTTCTAGAAACGTACGTCAAGCGGATATGGATCAGTCGAATTTTCATACAGCTGATTGTGATGGTAATGTGTATTGGCAAATGGCAATCAAGTATGATATAAAGAATATCCTTATTGATATCGCTGAGAGAGAGAATCAAGAAATTGTTATCCTTCAAGGTGAAACAATCGGTAATGTTCAAGGCAATCCATATAAGTTGTCAGAAAATAAATTTTATTGTTACAATTTGATTTTCACGAATGAAGCTAAAGGATTTTATATTAAAAAGGATCCTATAGAAGGTAAAAAATATATCGAAGAACATAAATATAAACTTGATTGGGTACCTATTCTTAATGAACATTATGTTGTACCTGACACAATCGAAGAAATCAAAAAAGACGCTGAAGGTATGAGTAAAATCAATCCGAAGGTTCTTCGCGAAGGTGTTGTTTGTAGGTCTTATGAGAAGTTCGGTGACTATGTAAGCTTTAAGAATGTAGCTAATTCATATTTGCTTAAAAAGGCTAAGAATGAAAAAGAATAATAAAGTGTTTTGCTATTGGGTAAATAGTTGTGGTAAATATACATGTTGCCATAACTGTTTATCCAAAGATTGTATTTATCGATGTAAAGATAACTTAAGTTCATGTAAGTATAAATGCGAAATAGATAGGTCTGAAAAGTCACGCTCTCAAGAAATCTCTAGACATGATGTTGATTTTAATATAGTTGATAATAAAGTAAAGCACAACAGAGAGATTATTGAGATTAATAACGCTGCGCCAGTGAGCGATTTAGATACTTACCAAAAGAAAACTATCGATAAGCTACCAAGTACACTTGATGAATTTTCTTCTATGATAAGACAACTTTATAAGCTGAAGAAAAAAGACGCTGATACAATTTACTGTATTGATCTATATAAACACTGTGATATAAATAATTTAAATACTATATATGGCGTAAGTTACATTGATTTAAACAGTAAGCTTAGAAAAATCAGAAAAATGGTAAAAACCAAGTAAAAATAGTTGATTTTTGACTAAATTTATTATATTATATAGATATAAAAGATAAAGAAGGATAAAATAATGACTGAACTTGATAAACTTTTCGCTGAAAAGCGTACAGAAAACGGTGATATTGCTTATAATACCACAGGCGATAATTTGCTTGATATCTTATTTATGAGTGAATATTACAGCAAACATATTGATGAAGCTGTTCATAAAATAGGCTCAAATGACTTAGACAAGCTTTTTGCTATGTTTATTCGTGATCCTAGATTTGGTCTTGGTAGAAAAGATCTTGGTGTAGCACTTGAAGTTATGTCTGATGTTAGCTGGTCTGATATGGTAAAAGCGGGTCGATTTGATGACTTTTTCAGAAGCTGTTTCTTACAATATGTTGACGTAGAGGAGTTTACAAAGATCGTAGCTTGGGTTTTTTCTGAGGCAAAACGAGGTAATGAGCTCGCAAAGAAGTGGCTGCCGAGATTCAATACAAAAAACGATACTCTCGCTAAGCGTATTTGCTCATGCCTAGGTATAAGTCAAAAAACATATAGAAAAACAATTAAAACAGGGACAGTCGAGAATAAGCTTAGTTCTCATCAAATAGATGATATCAACTTTGAGCAAGTACCTTCGCTCGCTTTAATGAAATATTACAATAGGTTTAGTAAAGAACCTAGATTTAAAGATTATTTGGATAAGGTTAAAAAAGGTACCGCTAAACTTAATGTTGCTACTACTACGATTTACGATATCTATAAAAATAGAGATAAAATCGACGCGACGCTATTTTTTGATAAACTTGAAAAAATAAGCCTTAGTTGTATACCTATTTTGGATACGTCAGGTTCAATGTGGGATAGTAATGATTCGATTGGTAAAGCTGTATCAATCGCGTATTACCTCGCAAAATGTTCTACGTATTGCAATAACCAGGTTGTATCATTTAGTTCTAAACCACAGTTGATTAATATCGTTGAAAAGTCCGCGTATGAGGGGTATTACAGCAATTGGTCGAACAGGTTCGGTAATAGTAACAAATTCAGTCGCGAGTTGAATTCGATGTTCACAGGTGATTGTACAAATACCGATTTTAGCGCTGTTATCGAGTTGCTCGGTAAGTTGAACGAGTTCCCTGACTACTTCGTGGTTTTGTCAGATATGGAATTTGATTATGGCTCGTCTATGAAAAAAGACCAGGTGATGAAGCTTTTCAAGGATAGAGGTATCAAGACTAAAATAGTCTGGTGGAATTTCAACTCAAGAAATACTACAGCACCAGAAATGGATAACTATGGTAATATCTATATGAGTGGATATTCGCCAATGTTATTGAAATATTTGCAAGCTGGCTTCGATGGAAAACAATTTCTTTATAAGCTACTTGATGAATATAAAAAGAACATTGAAAAATAATGTATAAACATATATAAGTGCCCAGGACAGCAAAATTAAATTAAAAGCATATCTACACAAGAAAAGGGCACTGTTACTTAAGCACTCATCACAGCAAAACATTAATGATAAAGCTCTGGTAAAGCCGTGGTTGCAGGTTCGAGCCCTGCCCTGCGCATAGTCGCGGGTAGCTCAAAAGGTAGAGCGCGTACAAAATCGAAAAAATGAGTGCTGATTTATTAATAGGTAAGCGATCAGAACAGCAAATTTTTAATTAACTATAAACTTCCAATTTATTTTTTACATAGACCGCTGAAACCTATATACACCTCTATAGCATAACGGATAGTGCAACAGATTTCTAATCTGTGTCGTATAGGTTCGAATCCTATTAGGGGTACCAAATAATATGATAAGGGGGCAAACATGTATATCGTAACGCTTATTGATGGTAGTCATCACCAAGTAGCTGATCTAGATCATCGATACACACTTTTCGGTGATGCTGGTTGGATTAAATCTGTTGATAATAAATACTTCAAAATAGATAAGATTTTATATGTAACCTACACTAGATAATATTGTAAGTTACTTTAGGCTGATAACTCAGTAGGAAGAGTATCGCACTTTTAATGCGGAAGTCGAGAGTTCGAACCTCTCTCAGCCTACCATTATACTGATGTAACCCAACGGCAGAGGTAGTGGACTTAGAATCCACACAGTGTGGGTTCAAATCCCACCATCAGTACCATTAAAGGAAAATACACAATGTCTAGAGAACTTTCTTTTTTTATAACAAATAAACAGCTTTTAAGTAAGACATATAGCGATGACGCTTGGATTGGTGATGACTCTACTTTTTATGATTCTTTTACGATGAGCAGTATCCAAGCCCAATGTTTAGCTGTAATCCCAGATAATAAAGAAACAGTCATAACTTTGACTCATATTAAAGATATGTTCAAAAACGTTGAAGAAATGAGAGCGGACATAAATCGAGACAAAGCTGTGTATAAAAAGATCTTGCAAGCACGAAACACATCTGATGATGAAATATTTAAAGCGGCAGAAAGTTTATCCGAATATGATGAGGATTTAGCTTGCTTAGCGTATACGAAAACTTTTATCAAACAATTAGAGACTCTAGTAAAAGCCTTTAATGATAAAGATAATAAATTAGATTTACAAGTTATAGGATATATGGGTTAATATTTGGGGAGATACCAAAGCGGTCGCACTGGGACGGCCTTGAAAGCCGCTGAACTCTCTGGGTTCCGTGGGTTCGAATCCCACTCTCCCCGCCATTATTTTAGGATAATATGAAGATAGCTGAAGATAGAAAACATAATAAATATTATGACACTATTTATGTAAAAAAAGCTTGCGCTAATTATTTTTATGATGAATATTTAATAGCGTATTGGGATAAAAGTGTTCCATATGTTTGGGATTGGCAATCTATGAATGAAGCTGGGGATAAATGGGTTATAGTAGAAATTAAAGGTACCTATTATGAATCGCCAAGCGATCTAGACCCAACTTTGCCTGTAAATAGAATATATAATATACCAACGAAAAGTATTAGATTCTTAGGTAAGGTATTTAAGAAACATATTTATAATAAGTATATATCAGCCAAATTCTCAGTATAAATTTAGTTGATTTTATATATTAAGTTATATATAATAAGTATATAAAAATATATATTTAAGATTATGTGAGGTATTAATTATGTCATATCCATCAATGAGCGATAAGACAACCCGCAGAATGGTTGCATATAAGATCTGTAACGATTCTTGCAATCATCATGGTTCAAACCAAATAGTAAACGATCTCTATGATTCTGGTATGCTTTATGATACTAGAGAACTTGAAACTGTAAGATCAATCTTAGACCGACGTATAACTGAATATAATAAAAGTCATAATATGTCAATGGGACAACTTATATCAAATATTAAGAGAGATATAGCTTATTTTTGGGGTAAATTTTAAGGGGTAAAAGTACTCGTTTTAATAAGAATTAAACGCAGATATTGATGGGCTTATAATATCAATATGGTAGATAGCTTCCCTTGCACGGAAGAAGCTGCAGGTTCGAGTCCTGTTAGGTCCACCAAAAATTAGGATAAATCGCTGCCTTTCATTTAGATAAAGTGCGAGTAAATAGGTGTCGTGAGTGCCGACCTAAAAGCACTCGTAAGGGTGATTAGCTCAGTTGGTTAGAGCGACTGACTGTTAATCAGTAGGTCGTAGGTTCAAGTCCTACATCACCCGCCAGATCGCGATGAGCGATAGTTATTTTATTTCATATTACTTACTACTATAGCTTGGTACTTAAGTAAAAGAAGTTATAGATGTAAGTAATATATTGCAGGGTAGAGGAGTGGTCCCTTATGGGGTTCATACCCCCATGACGCTGGTTCAAATCCAGCCCCTGCACCCATTTGCTAGTATGGCGCAACTGGTAGCGCAACAGCCTTGTAATCTGTAGGTTGCCCGTTCAAGTCGGGCTACTAGCTCCACATAAAGGGTTAGCACAATTGGTTAGTGCAATAGACTTTGACTCTATTGATGGGTGTTCAAATCACTCACCCTTTGCCATATTTAATAATACTAATTAGAGGACATTATGTATAAAAGTATTTTTCCAACTTTTGATGAGATTGAAAAGGGATACCAAGTATTTGCTAACAACTATTATAAAGGTAAAGATGATGATGGTGAACCTATTTATGGTGAACGATTAGATTTAGGTATCACAATCGCCCATGGAACATTTTGGCCTCTAATGTCTGATGTTATTATTAAAAGAAATAGAAAACGAGAGCGGACAGGCTTTCAAGTAAAAATCGCAGGTTTAAAAAGCCCTCAAATTTTTCCGTATACACCCCAAGGTTGGGATGACTGTGTTATATTTATAAAACATAGGATAGCAGAAATACGGGAATATACAGAGCGAATTTTAAACGAAAGATAATAGCGTAACTTGAACCTGGGCCCACAAAAGCCTAGGTTTTTTCATCCTATAGTATAACTGGATAGAATACAGGTCTACGGAACCTGGGATCTAAGTTCGAGTCTTAGTAGGATGACCAAGCAGATGGCGTCTTGGTGAAGTGGTGAACACACCGGCCCTTCAAGTCGGTATTCGCGAGTTCGAACCTCGCAGGCGCTACCAATACAGAGCTGATGTAATTTGGTAACATGACAGTCTCCAAAACTGTTTATTAAGGTTCAAGTCCTTAGCTCTGTGCCATTAATATCCTGCTGTAGTTCAGTTGGTTTAGAGCACTTCTCTGATAAGGAAGATGTCCTTGGTTCGAGTCCAAGCAGCAGGACCAAATCCTCTAGGTAGCTTAAAGGTAGAGCATTATCCTCATAAGATAAAAGATATTGGTTCGAATCCAATCTTAGAGACCATGTAAATATAGTTGATTTTATGTTATCTTTACTGTATAATATATATGTAAATAAGATATGAGTAACAAAAAATAAAGTGAAAAACTTATTTACAAATGTTATATAAAATAGTTGATTTTCAACGAAAAGTTTTATATAATATGAATATAAAAAATAAATATTTATTATACAAGGAAGCAAAAAATCGATTAAAAAATTATAAAGTAAGTAGTAAAAATAGTTGATTTATTTGTTAAGATATTGTATAATATATATGTAAATAAGAACATTGAAAATTGAATAAAATAATAACAAGGTGCTACGAAGCCCCGCTTAGTAAAGCCGGGATAAACCAGAATGGGGATTAGATAAGGAGCAGTAGTAAATGGAGTGTGATGAACAGCCTTGTATATTATATATCCAGGTATGGCGAAATAGGCAGACGCAAGGGACTTTATCAACTAGAAAAGTACTTAAACTTTTTACCTTAAACTTTACCTTCATGAGCTAAACTTATTAGAGGTATAAGATATGAGTAAATTGGATAATTTTTCTAGAGATGAGTTCGAAAAAATTGTAAAAGAAAGCTATAGTATGGTACAACTGGGAAAAGCGTTAGGTTACAAAGGTGCTAGAGCTACAGTTATGGATAAAATAAAAGAGTATGGTATAGATATATCACATTTCAAAGGACAACCGTGGAATCAAAATAATTTTGATTATTCGAGATTCAGAAACGGGTCTGTAATATCTTCAGCTGCGGCTTTAAAGCCATTAACGTATAAACGAGGTTATAAGTGTCAAAATTGCGGTAAAAGTGAGTGGTTAGGTAATCCGATACCTTTAGAGATTCATCATATAGATGGTGATAAGTTAAATAACGAAGAATCTAATCTTATTATACTTTGCCCAAACTGTCATGCATTAACTGAAAATTATCGAGGTAAAAATATATCAAATAAAAAATATGTTTCTATCTCAGATATTGATTTCGTAAATGCGTTAAGAACCTCACCTAATATACGTCAAGCTTTACTTAAGTTAGGTTTAACAGCTAAAGGCGGTAATTATGCGAGAGCTCGAGAATTAGCTATAAAATACAATATCGAACACATCTTGGAGCCATAAGAGTAGAAATAGCTTATGGGATAGAGGCTAATTCGGCGAATAGTTGACAACGCCGAGCTAAGTTTGTAAAATTTATTTACAATAAATGTGTAGAGACTATATACCTCTTACCTAAAACATTTTGTCATGGTAAAGACATAGTCCAGACTACAACGCAAACAAATGCGGCTATGGTGACATAGAGTAGTAAGAAAATCCCTCGATGGAAACACCATGTCGGTTCAAGTCCGACTACCTGGACCATATGATAATTCCCAGCAAATTATCTTTTAGATATCTGAGATTTTCAAGGATATCGAAAATTATTTTTGTTGCATAGTTTTCATAAGTGTTCATAGTAACATCTCCTTTAATTTTACGATACGAAAAAGCCCTTAGTGCTGGGATAGGGGCTTATAAATCGAGCATGGGACTGCAAGGTGTGGTCGCTTGACTGTCACTCAAGAGATTCAGATGGGTTCGATCCCCATATGCTCGGCCAATCTTTGCCTGGACAGAGATATTCGTTTTTCTGATTAGTTGCAAAAGAATAAGTAGTCATAAGTAAACTCCTTCCATTGCTAGCTAAGTCCAGGATTAGCTAGCTTTTATCGGGATGTAGCGCAGTTTGGTAGCGCACATGATTTGGGATCATGGGGCCGCTGGTTCGAGTCCAGTCATTCCGACCATATGATGGCTTAAAAGTTGTCATAATTGTTACCTCCTTTTTAATCTAAGCTTTGTTGTTTGAGCTTTATATGAAAATATTAAATCAAACAACATTTTATAGTTCTATAGCTCAGTTGGTTAGAGCACTTGCCTTACAAGCAAGGGGTCACAAGTTCAAGTCTTGTTAGAACTACCATATCCAGGTATAGTGTAGTTTGGCTAACACGTTTGCCTTCCAAGCAAATATCGTGAGTTCGAGTCTCACTACCTGGTCCATTAAATGGAGGATTGTCGTAATTGGTTATCGAAGAGGATTGCTAATCCTTCCAGGTTATTTAAACCTGTACAGGTTCGAGTCCTGTATCTTCCGCCAAAAGGAATGTCCGAGCCTTGTTGAAACTAAAGTCGGAAAGTTATAGGGTAAAGCGCGACCTCGCTTATTTGCCAAACTGCGCAAGTTCATGAGTGCTCCAGAGCAGGAGCTTAAAGATGCTCAGTACGTCGTACAATGCCGAACATACTTTCATGAGTCGGGGAAGAAAGAAGAGAAAGCGGAGTTTAGGCCTGTTCCTATCGCGGTGGTTACTCTGGTCAAAAACAAGACCGCCTAGTATTATTTTTTAGTGGTCCAATATCTTCTTTGCAAGGTATTGGCGGAATTGAGAGTTTCCGTTAAAGAGTCGGCGGTTGCACTAAGCGACTTAACGCTGGTTCACTCTCACCACGCGTGTGGGGCATAGAAAAGTTTCGACCGTACTTAAACCCAAAGCGGGCTGTACGGCACCTGGGAGCATTACCCAGATGTTCCACCATTAGCCTTCTGTGTCGGCTATTCAATAAACACACAGCACTATGCTTTGCGTAGCGAAACGAACCGCACGATACGCTATATGCCAGTATCGTCAATATAAGCCCGACGACAGGTCACGTGAGTTGCCCGGCTTATATTTGGGTAGGTAACCCGTAACTGGAAGCGGTCCTGACTGTAAATCAGGTGTCGAAAGATTCTGTTAGTTCAAGTCTAACCCTGCCCACCACAAGCTCTGCCGCTCCCAGCTTGCTCGCTTTCCGAGTCGGCGTTATGAGGAGCGCGGGGCTTTTTAATTAAAAGGACCATTAGATCAGATGGTTAGATCCCCTGTCTCATAAACAGGTAGTCCAAGGTTCGAGTCCTTGATGGTCCACCATAAATAATAAAACCCTTTAGATTAATTTCTAGAGGGTTTTTTGTTATTTTAGTTGATTTATTATTTAGATTGATATATAATATGAATATAAGATAAATAAAAAGAGGTAGTAATATGACACTTAGAAGATTTGTTAATGATATAATTATTTGTGATAATAATTTCAAATTCAAACTTGTTCTTCAAGAACCTTATTGTCCAGATCTGGTAATTACTGAATGCGACAGTTTGAAAGAGTTCAAGGCAGACTTGACTGAAAAATATCTTGACAATACTATATCTGCAATTAAAGTGACTAAAACTAAAATTATTGTAGGTATTTGGGCGTAAATGGGGGTAATAAAATGCTTGTTTTTTATGTTATTGAATCAGGTAAAGTAACTATACAAAAGAAAACTGGATTGCTTATTTTTGAACCTCAAGCTCTCTCACAAGAAGGCTTTGAAGACATTAATGACGCAATCAAATGGATTGAATCGCGTTATGGTAATCCGAAACGTATCGGCAATCAGTTTATTTGGCAATCACAAGGAACAGATAACGCTTATCGTATTAAATTTATAACAGTAAATCAGAGAGGTTGTTATGAGAGTATCTGACAAATATATTAAAAAAGGAAATCAAATAATAGACACACTTAAAGAAAATATGAATAGAGAAATTAAACATTACTCTATAAAAATGTTTTGCGAAAATGTTCTACCAGCACTACTTGGTGGGTGTGTTGTTTGGGTAATTGCGCTTATAATAGCTATTGCAACGATTATGCCAATACCTTGGTTCTCACTTTGTCTTGTTATTGCCGCGAGTTATCCGTACTCAAATTATGTGTTCAAGTTGATTGATAACTGGTGGCAAAAGAAATTAGACTTTGAACTCGACAAGAATCTTGAATTATCTGAATCCGCAGATATAATCTGGAACTCACTTAACCCTAAAATATCTGAAGCTTTGTCTTATGATTTGTTTTGTGAGGATGAATATTTGTTTGAAAATATCGTCAAGCCACTTAAAGCTAAAAATTTATCTGAAGAATCTATTATTGCTATTTGCGATTATCTTCGCGATAAAACAGTAGAGGGTAACTTTAAATCCGCTATAAAATATATAAACGAAAATTTTGGGGTTAATATTGAATGATAAGTCCGGAAGAATCATCTAGAATAAACGCTGACTATGTAAGTAAATTGGGTAGTATAAGAACGAATAGTGATGTTTGTAATTCTTATTATAATAATCTATTTGATTTACTGGAAATGAAAGCGGCAAAAGATTATAAAAAAGAAAATAAAAAGACTAACTTAGCAATAGCGCTAATTATAATAGGCGCAATAATTCTGATAGGTAGTGCAATTGTTTCACCAATATTTGTTTGGTCTAAAAGTCATAGTGTACCAGGTGTAGCAGCTTTGGTTATATTTGGCTTAATAGAATTTGTGGTAGTATGTTTTATTGCGCTTGATTTGTTAGCTGATGTTGCGAGTGAATTAGCTGTGTATGATGATTATTGGGATGGGTTGTACGCAGATGTAAATTCACAAATGATTAATGATATATGGATGTGTAAGTCTTTTGAGTTGCTCGCAGAGAATCCTTGGATACGTGAGTTTATTCTTGATAAACTTAAAGCGAATAATATAAGTGACTTGGATATTACAGATATCGCTCAATGGATCGTAAATCGAGATGAGCTTTCAGGTAAACAGTTCAATAAGTATACCCTTGATAATTATAATGTAAATATAAATATTGATGATAATATAGATATTTTAGATATTATTGATAGTATGTTTGAAAAGGAAGGAATTAGCGCAGATGAAAACATCAAGAGATAATTGTATACACAGTGGTTGTCAATGTCTTACATGTAAGGATTATATCTGTAGAAAAAATAATTGTGATGTTTGTTTTGACATAGATGAGTTAGTCATTAAATGTCCTTTCTATAGGCAGACAGAGCTTGATACAAGTAATGTAAAGACTGTTCTAAAATATTTGAGAAATAGGTTCGCTTTCCATCTTAATATTTGCGAAAAGTCAACAATCGTAGTTGGTGATGACTTTCATGAGGGATTGAATGAAGGTAGAATTGACGCTCTTAAATCCTGTATAGACGATATAGATAAGATTATAGATGAATATAATAGTAATAATAAAGAGGATTAATTATGAAGTGTGTTAGTAAAGGTTTTAAGTCTTACTACAAATCAGATGATGATAAAGTAAAGTCAATCGATAAGAGCAAAGTGTTGAAATACGAACTTGGCTTCGATTTAGATGAAGCTTTAAAATTTATAGCGGATTGGCCAGAAAAAGTACAAGTGGTAGATTGTTTTAGCAGAGATGATTGTGAATTCATAACCGCTTATAAAATAACGAATGAAAATGATTTTAACACCTTCTGTAAAGCTTTGAAAGTCTCAAACAATATTCTGCAAGGTTTGGATATTGGCATATGTGATTTTGATTCTAAAAATATTTACTATTATATTAAGACAATTAAAAATGAGTATTTTAATTATATAGTAGATAGAAAATTTTTGCCGCTAAGAAGTTATTTGCAAGAACTTGTATTTACACGTAACAATATTGATAATGAAATAAGTAATATTCAGGATTTACTTGACCTTAAGGTACCTGAAAAATGTAATCAATAGAGGAGAAATAAATTATGTATAAACCAGTAGAACCAATAAGATGCCCAGACTGTGGCGAAGTCGTAAAAGTTAATACGGATATAGTGTTTACAAGCTATCCGCCTCAATATCATTGGGTTTGCCCTAAATGCGGTAAAACAGGATATACAGACTGTGACGCTATCGCTCTTGAAAACCAAGTATTCATCGAAGCAACGACACCACCTAAAACACGTTCGTGTGATATTCCTGCACCGCAATTTATTCAACAAGGTTGGGAATGCCCGAGGTGCGGAGCTATCCTTGCCCCACACCAATCCTTCTGTCCGTTTTGTAGCAAAAAAGAAAGCGATTGGATAACGACGGTGGGAACAGGAACTCAACCTTTTTATGGCGAATGGACACAAAAAGACAATCTAACTCCGCCATCTGGACAATACACAAATCCGAATCCAAGCATAACGGTTTCATCGGGCGATATACTCAAGGTAGCGGATAGTTGCACTCACACATCTGCATCACCTTGTAATAACATAAAGGCAACGCTATGACAGCAAACGCGAAATTTACAAAATGCTCTTTTCAAGGGCGCAAAATGTATTACGTTGACAACGACGAAGTTCGAACGGGAACGGTTGTCGCCGCTTTCCAAGCTCTCGATGTGGATTATTACATACTTGCATCAGAGCTTTCGGAAGGAGCAACGATTACATTTCAAAGAGTCGGCGACTGCTCTCTGTCACCTCAGGGAGCCCGCCAGGCACAATCTGTATTAGGAGAAGAATTCTATGTCATTGAATAAGGCTGAAAAGCTAAACGTTAAAAAACAATATTCGTGCCCGCCCAATTGCGACAAATCCGACAAGGAAGTCTGCAAAGCTTGCAAAGGATATTCGAAGGCGGTTAAAAAGAGCTACTATCGTATGATGCGTCATTATCGCAAGGCGCTCATAAAAAAGGCACGCAAATTCCAGCCGTATGACTACGGATTCTTTATGGAAGGCCTTTGCACTATGTTGTCTTGGATGGAAGCTTATTACGATCTCGGTTACAACGTGTTCCAAGCAGAAGACTCACGCCTTGAAATTCAACGTTCTCTCGAAGAAGTCTGTGATCTGCTCGATGCGGCGGCGGAAGACGATGATGACCTCTCCGACGGCTGTGTTGAAACATTAGAATCTTGGATCGAAAAGCTCAACAATAGCGACAACCAGCGCGCTAACGAAGATGCCGCAGAATATCGCGCACGAATTGAGGCTCAAGAAAAGAAACGCACCGAGCTTTACAAGAAAGCATTCGCGAAAATCGCCGAAGATTTCCGCACCTGGTGGGATTGATGAAAGTACCCGAATATTTGCGCAAAAAGATTATGCGCCGTGCCAAAATTGCCGAGGAATTCAACAACCTTGACCGTGAAATAGCGCAGTGGATAGAAGACCACGGAATCGACAGCGAGTTCGCAATGGTTGGATATGTGGAGTCACTTTGTGGCGAATATAGTGCCGCATATCAAACCATCAAAGACATAGAGGAGGCTTGATAATATGGACAGAATAGAAATCGAGAAAGAACTGAATGTTGAATTGGAATATGCGAAGACGGTTCATAAAGATTATGTGGACTGCGTCTCTGTTGAGCTTCTTCAAAGCATTGCCGACCTTATCTCGAAGCAAGAGGAACGAATCAATTATTTGCGAGAGAGAAGCCAAAGAGATTTAGAAAATTTTGTTAAGTTGAACGATTCGATGCGAAATGCTAATGCCGCATTGAGCAGACTCAACGACGAGTTGCTCAACAACCGAATACAAACGAAAATCGAAACATTAATCGAAGTTAAAGAAAGATGTGTTGAAAACTTTGTCGGTAACAGGTTGATATCGGAAGCCGACATCGATGAACTTATTAAGGAAATAGAGAATGAATGAAAAGGAGCAAAAGACGAATGCCAAGAAAAGCGATTAAACCCGTAGTGTCTCGCATATCAGACTGGGGTTACCAAATCATTTACAAATGCGGTAAGTGTGGATATGGGTTTGCGATGGCACACGATGGTTATGATTACTGTCCCCACTGCGGTTCGAAAATAGATTGGGGCGTGATGTGGGAGGCCAATGAAGAGTGGCGTCACGCATATATGCGCTCTGACGATATCAGACGAGAGCTTATGAAGAAGCAAATCAACGAATATAATCAAACGATTACGGACGGCGAAAAAAGAGTGATGGAATATACCGACGCCACCCGCTGCGCCGTGACAAAATCGAATATCGATTATTACCTCAGTCAAGGCTGGCCAAAAGAGGAGCTCATAAAAAAAGCCTTCTTTACCGAAAAAGATTTTGAGGATGCGGGACTATAAAAATATCAAATTATATAAGGAGTAATCACCATGTGTATGTTAAGAAAACGTCTTCCTTACAATCAGAAGACAAAAGACAAACTCGCAAAACTTCCTAAAATATATCTTGTTGCGTGTTGGGCACATTATGGCGTCCTCGAGTTTCCATTCTCGGGGAAGTATAAAAAAGTAAAAGACGCGGATAGTCCGTTAGTTAGATATATCCCGTTGGTTTGGGACTTCGACGATCATAACGGTGTTTACCCAGAATACGTCCTCAGACCAATAACTTGGACAACTACGGCTGCTATCAGAGGATGGGTCAGGAATGAGCAGCAGGCAAAAGATACCGCTGAATTTTGTGAAAAGCGTAGAGTTCAAGCTCAAAAAGAATACACAATGAAAATGGATGCCGAGTGGCGACATATAATACAACTTGAAAAAGAAGAATCCGATACCGACCAGGCAGGTTCAGATAAATAATCCTGTTAGCAGAGAATAATAGGAAATACAATCATAGGCGAAGATTAGGAACGCCTAAAGGAGAAAAATAATGAAATATTACAGCGAAATGACTAATGAGGTCTACGAAACAAAAGAAGAGTGCGAAAAGGTCGAAAAAGCTTTGGTCGCAAAAAAGCAAGCTGAAGAAGAAAAACAACTAGCTCTTAAGAACGAGCGTGAAGCACGCAGCAAAGAAGTTGTAGAGGCTTTTAAGAAGGCGAGAGAGGCCGAAGCCGAAGCACAGAAGTTGCTGAAGGAGTTCGTCAAGGATTACGGTTCTTTCCATATGAGCTATAATGGGAAGAGTTCGGTGCCGTCGATGTTTGATGTCTTGAATGACTTTTTCTGGTTTTGATTAAGAAGAGGAGTGCCTGGCTCATATATTTAAGTCAACTATGTAAAAGTAGTTGACTTTTTTAATGCTATGATATATAATATAATTAACAAATAAACTGGAGGAATTGATATGAAAAATTTATATGTATTGATTGGTTTGCCTGGAAGTGGTAAATCAACATACGCAAAAACATTAGAAGGCAAGCTATTTTCTTCTGATGATTATAGAGAAAAGATAACTGGAGATAGCTCAGATCAATCCGCTAATGATAAAGTTTTTAAACAACTTTATTCAGATATTCGCGAAACGATGAAAACAGGCGAAGATTGTATCTTTGACGCTACTAATTGTACTTATAAATCTAGAACTCATGTACTTGAATTGGCTTTAAAGTATAAATACTTTACTACCGCTATTGTTGTTTACCAACCTATTGATAAATGTATCACATGGGATACGCTGAGATCTAGAAGCGTTGGTTCAGATATTATCTGGAAATACGCAAAATCATTCCAATTCCCACAATATGAAGAAGGTTTTGATTCTATCCGAATTGTGCGCCCGGATTGTGCTCAACTACCATATAGAAAAGCTACAATGGAATTTCTCTCACATCAACTATTCGATGTATTGAAACCGCAACTAGATACTTTTGAGCAACATAATCCATATCACACACTTACTGTTGGAAAACATAGTGATGTAATCGTAGATCAAGCTACAAAAGACTTTGTAAGTGGAGATATCTCGCTTAATGACTTCGCTGTGTTGCTTCCAGCTGGTCTTTGGCATGATTGTGGTAAACTATACACGCAAGCATTTGACGAAAATGGGATCGCACATTATTATGGACATGATTCAGTGAGCGTTTTGCGCTTGTTGGATATATATAGTCAGTTACAGGAAAATACTTATAGTCAGACAACCGTCTACAAAATTTTCTTTGTTATCAATAACCATATGAAATTTAAAGATGTGCTGAATTCTGAAAAAGCGACTAAAAAATTTATTAGTAAGTGGGGCAATGATAATTTTGAGTTGATGAAAAGATTTTTTAACTATGATATGAACGCATGTAAAAAATGTATTTAAAATCAATTCTCTCCTGAGAGATTTAACTTTGCTTAAAGGAATATAGAAACTCGCGGTTGTTCTAATATAAATAATTAAGAACAGACTTAAAGTTAGAGATTCTTTTAAATAAATATATGTTATAAAGTAGTTGATTTTTTCAGCAAAATCGAATATAATTATAATATAAAAAGAATATATGGAGGTACTACATTGAATAAACAAATCACTGTAGATCAAATTGAAGCTGTAAGATGTAATACAGATGAAGCGGAAACAACTTTTATCATTGAGCGCAACTCTGATATAGTTAAAGTATGGTCATCCGATAATACGTACATAACAAAGCTGAAAAGGTGTATGAGACAAAATCCAGATGAGTTTAAATGTTTTGAAGGATCGAGAGATCAAGATAATTATATGACTGGATATTTTTTCGAATTTCCAAAGAAACGAGTTTCAATCAGATCAAAGCAAAATAAAAAACGAATATTGAGTGATGAGCAAAAAGCTCAAGCAACACAAAGGCTTAAAAAAGCTCGTGCAACTAAAAACAATAAGGAGAATAATTAAAATGGGTGAAAAAACAATTAATCAATGGATGAAAGAATATGGTATCGACGCTAGTTGGTATGATGTCAAGTCAGACAACAGTACTCCGATCACAGCAACAAAAAGTAATATTGTAGATACCTGCGGTCCTTATACTACCCAACAAGTAAATCAAATTATCGGAGTCAAAGAAAAAACGGAGCAAGAAAAAGCGTATGAAAACTATCTGAGTAGAAAAAACAGATACTCAAAATACGATCTTAAGATCAGTAAAGATGCTGTAATCTTGTATAACAAAAACAAAAAAGTCAAACATGTATCAGTTGCAAAGGACGAAGAATTTGATCGCGAAAAAGGTCTTATGATGTGTTTGCTTAAAGATATGGGCGTCACATATTCTGATATTCAAGTAATGTTGAAAAACTACGATAAAGAACAAGCAAAACTCATGAAAGAAAGAATCGCAAAAGAAGAAGAAAAAGCGAAAAGACGTGCTGAGCAAGAAGCAAACATCGCTAAAAAAGCTGCGCTTAATCAATAAGTCCGCGACTTCGCGCGTAGATCAACTAGTTTACTTTTAGGATTTTCTAAAGTATTTTTAGTGGAGTGTACACTTCCGGAACCCGAGCTAGCTAGATATTTATATATAGATAATATTTATATTAGATATATATAAATAGATAGATAGCTTATAATATAAGCTTATATTTAAAAAGATATATCTAGATATATATTATATATTATATCGGATTTTTGGAAGTGGACGAAAAGTGGAGACTTTGTGGAGGTTTTTTGAACAATGGAATTTAAGCAAATACCGGTTAAAAATCAAAAATTTGATATTAGTCGAACAATAAACATCGCAGAGTGTAATTGCGAAAAATGCGACTTTATGAATTGTCCTAAACATAACTATTGCGTAGAGATGGAACGCTATCGCTACAGTATCGATGAATTTCTAGAACAATTTGGAGATAAGTTGATAAGCGCAAATTCTGTCAAGGACTTTTTGATAACAGACTATCAAGCAAATGAACTCGCGGATTGCTTTCCAAAGTTTCCGAAGAATACATTCTGGGACGTTCAAGGTGACTCAATCCGAATAGTCAAGCAAGGACCTGCGGGTAGATTTTTTCCTTTGCATGCAAAAATCACCTTGTATGATAATAGAGCGGTTATTTACACAACAGACATTTGCAAACAAGCTCAAGAAAATCTCGCGTATAAAATTCTTGATTTAGTAAATGCGCTTTACAAGTATAGGAGAGATCATGATATCGAGAGAACAGTTTAAGAAATACTTAGATATTGTTAGAGAGCTCGAAAAGAAACAAGATGAGTTTGACGATATATTCGAGATATTTGACTCTGAGAGTAGCGTATGTACCTTCTTGTACTTAAAGCCAATAAAAACTATTATCAATTTGCTCAACTTATGTCTAAGCTTAGGTGAAGATGATGACAATATTGACTATTATATTTGGGAGCTTGATTGGGGTAAACGAGGTAAGGATTGTATCGAGTTACCAGATGGGGTCAAAGTTAGCTTGAGAGATGATGATGAGCTATATGATTTTTTAATCTACTGTAGTAAAGAGAGGGGGATAAATAATGATACAAAATAAGAGTCTATGTTTTGAATTGAAAGGTATTCAAGAAGGGAACCAAGAAGGAAAAGACTTTTTTGAATTTATCAAAATCCTTCTAAATCAAGCGCAAGATATCAAGATTTGGAGTGATGGTGAATACGTAACAGTTGAGTACGATGACTCCAATCAAGAATATGGCGGACCTATCTTAGAGTGGATTGATCCAAGCACAGAATACGTCGCTAGATATGACAAAGAAGAAGACACTGAATATGACCAAGATGGGGACACCGAGGAGTAATTATGAGACTAATAACTAACACATTCTTTGTAGCCGATGATGATTGCGGAAAATGTCCATATAAAAAACTAGAATATGGATGTGGCACTTATTGCGAAATATTTGACAAAGCTGTAGATAATACACCTTTACCTATTTGCAAACAATCAACAATCAGAGAGACGGAGTGCGAAGAACCAACAAGATGTTTTGTAAAGCTTGGACGAAATGAATATTACCCTATAGTAAAAATCCATTACAACACAAAACAAGTAACAGTCCAAGAACGAGCTTATCCAAATGTTTACAACACAGTAAGCTTTAAGGATGTTGATTTCGACTTAAGTAATATGAACAACGCAGCTATAGTGAGGTTTTTAGATAAGGTAAACACGAAATGAAACAAACAGAAAGAACAGTAACCATTTATGAATCTGATGATGGTAGAGTAAAAAGCGAAGATAAAAAAGTCATCGAAAAATATGAAGCTCAAAAAGATCCTATCCAGCCAATCACATATATCGAAGTATCTAAATTATCTGGGGTACAAACAGAGGATATATATAAAATAGAAACTAGAGAAGATTTTATTAAACTAAAAAATCAATTTAACACCACCATTCATGGTAATTATTTATCCGACTGTCTTTATTATGTTTTAGACTTTGTAGAAATGGATTACGATTATTATGAGTTAATAAATCTAGAATCCTTTTACAAAGAGTTAAAAGATAGAGTAGAAGAAGATAAGCAAAGTATAGAAATAAACGAGCAAGCACTTTGGGAAGTAAACTCGTTAAAAGAAAACCTAGCGAATATAGATAAAAACAAGAAGAAAAATTAATGACAAAGTAAAAACACATCGCTAAATTCAAGTGTAAAAGCTTGCGATATAGAAGTAAGTAAAAAGGGGAGGTTAATGTGAAAAAAGTCAAAGATAACTTTGATCTATATTGGGTAGACATTGAGTATTCGGATAACGATAAAAGCAAGAACAGGCCTTGTGTGTTAATCAATGTATCGGATGATGGTTACGATTTCTTGAAGCTAACATCAAATATCGATCTAAATTATCCACATTATGTATTAAAAGACTATCTGGGTGCTGGCTTAAAGAAACCATCAGCAATACAAATTGATCGCATTTATCGACTTGAGACACAGTCAAGTATCGGCGATTATATTGGGACATTAACAAGTGAAGATATTAGAGGGTTGATTAACGCACCTGTTAATAGCAATCACTTAAAGCTGATATTGCAAGAAGATTTTTAAAATATATTTTAAGGATAAATTTTTAATATGAGTTTAATTAATATTATTAACGAAAGTTTTGATAAACGAAACAAGAGTATCTTAACTGAGTCTAAGGATAAAAAGCTTAGTAAACAGCTACATGAAAGCTTGACAGACCAAGATAAAGGTCATATCGTCACAGAAATTGCGCGTTTAATGGATAAATCAGATGCAGATCTCGAGGATGTGCTCTACGATTTAGGTTGGAACTATAATGATGATGATTGGGTACCAGTTATTGGGCGATTTATTGATGATGATAGTCCAGATTTAGATGCTGTTGATGATTTTATTAGCGATGAACTAGGGGATGATTCGCTAGATATATATGATCATGTAAAGCGTTACAAGAAATACATTACCGATCCTGAAATTCTTAAAAAATATGGGAAGAGACCTAATTATGTAACTCAGCTCAAAACGGCATTCAAGCGAGTCGATGATACTTATGATTTATCTGTCTTAGTTGATGATCTTATGTATGGTTTTTATGGAAAGACCCGTAAGATACTTGCTAGTAAAGGTTTTACTAATTTTAGTTCAGAGCCAAGTACTCAAAACATGATGGGGAAGGATTTCTTCTGGGCAGAAAAAGATGGAGTTAAATATGAGGGTTCATACGATTTTGAAACAGAGTTAGAGGATATCTCAGACTTTGTTATCAATAGTAACGCTACTACTCGCAAAGATTTATTTAATGAACTTGCTGAATGGTATGCTGATTTTGTTCTTAGCACCCTTGAGCCTATGGAAGATGATGAAGATGATGAGGATAATGATCTTGATGAAAACATTTTTATTAAGAAGCAAAAACGTAAATCACAAAAGCTCAAAGAAACTACAAATAAATCTTTACATGAATATTTTGATTACGGAGAAGCTAAGGACTTTGATGAGCTTGGTGATATGCTTGATCAATCTGGTGATTTGATTCGCGAAGCTGCTGAAAAGCTTGGTTTTAAAGACTTTGAATGGGAAGACTCTGTTCAAGGCCCTCATGGAAGATCTGATTTTTGGATAACAGGTGATGATGGTACTAGACTCCATGCGAAGGTTGATTTCAGCGAAACTTGGGTTACTGATCTTGATGAAGCTATAATGTTGTTAGATAATCTCGAGTGGAAAGATGCTTCAGATGACAGCGATGATGATGATTTAGATGATACCGAAGAAGATTATCCTGTTTTGCTAAAGCAATCTTTTGGTTATCTTCTCGATGCTTCTAGAGAACTTGGTCTCAAGGATTTTGATTATGATTATGACCCCAGCTGGATCGATACAACTCTTAGATACATTGACCGCGACGGTAATAAGCGACAAGCTTACTTTGACTCTGTTTGGGATGTGTTTTTTACTAACAAAGAAGATGCGATGAATTTTCTTAAATCAATTGATTGGAAAGTTATAGATGATGAGGATAATGATCTTGATGAAAACATTTTTATTAAGAAGCAAAAACGTAAGTCACAAAAACTGAAAGAAGATACCAAAAAATTATATAAATATATCGTAGTTAATCACTTCTCACCTGAAGATTTCTACTTAGTTAAATCCAACCATCCTGTCGATGAAAACATGTTTGATGCTTGGAATTTCTTAGATGTTACTGATAAACACGGCAAAGGTACTGTTATATGGAATGACGAATATATTGATTTTAACGAGAGTGGTAATAAATCTATCGCTGACTTGGATGATGAGTATCGTGAAGGAGTAGTTCGTTACTTAAGTGATCTGGAGAAAAATGGTAATCTTGACACAATTAAGGATGAATATATTTCTTTTGATGATTTAGAATATGACGGTTATTTAACTGATTTTCCAGCTTGGCTTGATCCAGGTGATGGTGAAAGTGTAGTCGAAGAGTATATGAATGATAAAACTCTCAAGAATTCATATTTAGCTACTATGTATTCAGATTATCTGGAAAATAGCTATGTTGATAAGGACTCATCTTCGGCTGCGGCGTACATTGATATTGATGACCTAACTCAATATACAGATTACGAAGAGTTTTTTGACGAAGATGATGATTGAGTCTGTATAACTAATTTAATACAAAAACAAAAAACCTAGACATTAAGTTGCCTAGGTTTTCTCATACTATCTAGTTGATATTCTCTTAAAAATATATTATAATATTAATATAAAGATAAACTAGGTGAGTTAATTATGAAACTATCAGAAAATGTAACGAAATTTTTTACTTTACTGAACATTAAATACGCTTTACAGCATGAAAACTGGGACAGCTTTTTTACTATTGCTGAGAACTATTCACGTGAAACATATCCAGGTGACTCTGCGGGACGATTTAATCTTATGCGTGATATCGTAGCTGTAGCGAGAACCCTTGACAAGGACTGCGTGGACAAAGCTGGTTTTATACCTACTGGATTTTCTCACTCACCTGATTCACATATACTTGACTTGACATCAATGACTGATGTTAGTGAAATACATCAGCTAGCTTTTCTATACCCTGAGATGACTACTGTCATAATACCAAGTAATATTACCTCTATCGACGCAGCTGCTTTCTGTTGTGGGCATAAAGTAAAAATGATTTATAAAGGTACAATGGCTGAATTTGATACTAAGCTTAGAGCTAATATGAACAGTTATGTAATAAGCGAGATATGCTGTAGCGATGGCTGTATACAACTTTAATAAGGTATAATAATATGGATATCGAAATAAGACCTGAATTAAAAGAATTTTTCAAAAAAGGATATTTTCAAAAAGCAATTAAAGATTACGATATAGATAAAATCTATAAGTTATTAGCTGATGAGTTTAGGTATAACATAAAAGCACCAATAGGCGTTACATTTGAGTCGCTTCTTACAGCTTGTACATACCAACTTACATATATACTTAAATCTATAGGTATAGAGCCTGAAAAATATCTGACTCAAGTTCCAGCCTATTTTTACTATTCTGAGACTTTTGGTATATTAGACTTGACTAATACTCATATAGAGCAATTTAATACAGGCGCTATCAATGGGTGTTCGATTGGGACACTTCGTTTGCCTAAGACAATTAAGAATATTGCTAGAGGCGATTTTCTTAATTCAAATATATACAGCATAGTTTTCGATATGAGACTAGATGATGTTAAAGAACTTTTAGAAGATAGCACGCTTGGCTTGGATTACCCTTATACGCAGATATTTGGTAATGATTCAAAAGATACCTGTTTGCGCTACGACCAGATTGAACAGGTTTGGGTTGAAGCGCCTGTTATTGTCAAGGTATCGAAATAAAAAGTGTATGTTAGTTACCATAACAGTAAATTCGCGCTAAATTATTTGTAACATTAGTTAGCGAACAATAAGAGGACAACAAACATATGTACGAATATAATTTAAAACTAATACTTGACTATAACATAGACAGCGATGTAGATTGGACATCTGATGATAATTACTCTGAAGCTTTTTCTGAAGCTATAGATGATCTCAAAGATGACTCTATATATGATTTGAAAAACAAACTGTTAGCCGAGTCTAAGAAACAACAGGTAAAAGCGAAGTTAGCTGGCGATGTTTACGATAATCAAGGCGATGAGAATTTTGCTTTGAATGATTTATATACGTCAATTGGGTTTGTAAGCGATAAATATATCGATGAAGAATATTTAGTCGCTACTTTGCTTGATATTTTTGCTGATTGTATTGGAAAAGGTAGTGCTTCAGGTTCGTATAGAGCTTCAGGTAGTTGGCGTTGGTATGGTGATCCAAGTATCGAGTACAATGAGGTTGATTTCGATATGGATGTTTGGGTTGCGGGTATTGAAATAGTAGATGTTGATGAGGCTGATTGATGAGACTTTTAAAAGAAAAATATGATGGGTTACAAGAGATAGGTGACTTATCTTATGGGTTAAAGAGGTTTTTATCTGAGCCTGATATTCAACGAGCATTACAAAAGTCTGATTTCAGCGTGATCTATGGAAAAGTACATATTGAGTTAGCTAGTGAATTTACGCAACTTATGAATAGCTTGAACATTGATCCCTTAGAACATTTAAATTACATACCTAATTGGTTTTTATCTAATACCACAATAAAATCTATAACCATACCAACTTATATTAAAAGAATCGGTAGCGGTGCTTTTCAAAATTGCGTCCAGTTGACCCACATCACGATACCTGATAGCGTTATAGACATCGGTACTGAAGCTTTCGCTTACTGCAAGGGTTTAACAAGCATTGTAATTCCAGACAGTGTAATAAGTATCAGTCATGGATGTTTTCGCAATTGCACATATCTCGCGAGCATCACACTAACCAATAATATAACTACTATCAGTAACGGTGTGTTCGAAAATTGCCGCGCTTTGAATAGTATCATAATCCCAGATGGGGTGACAGGCATCGGATATCAAGCTTTTTTAGGTTGCGATAAGTTAACAAGCGTCATGATTCCAAGTAGTGTAATAAGTATTGGTTCTGAGGTGTTCTCATACTGTAAAAAATTAAAAGAAATTACATATAAAAGTACAAAAGAAGATTGGAATAAAATAGTCAAGCTATACAGTTGGGATTCGCTTTCATCAATAAAAACAATTCATTGTGTAGATGGGGATATAACCTTATGAAAGTACTAAAAGAAAATTACGAAGGGTTAAAAAAATTACCTAAATTACCACAATACCTTAAAGACTTTTTTTCTGACCCTGATGCACAGCAGGCGCTAAAAGACTCTAATTTTGAAAGTCTTTATAATCTCTATAATGATTATAGTAGATATTATAGAGTTGTTAAGTTCTATAAACTCACCCAGTTATTAAATACGTTAAATATAAACCCCCTAACTTATCTAGATTATGTACCCGATTATTTTTTATATGGAAGTGAAATAAAATCTATAATAATCCCCAGCCATATTAAAAGTATTGGAGAAGGCGCTTTCGGGTATTGCAGTGAGTTAACAAGCATCACAATTCCTAACAGCGTTACAGACATTAAAAGTAGTGCTTTCTCTGACTGTACAAATTTGAAAGATATAGTGATACCCAACAGTGTTACAAAACTTGGTGGTGGTGCTTTTTATAAGTGCAGTAGTCTTGTTAGTATTAAAATCCCAGATAGTATTACAGACATTGGCGCTTGCATGTTTTGTGATTGTATTGGATTGACAAGTATAGTAATCCCCGATGGTGTGACTAGTATTGGGCAATATGCTTTCCGCGGTTGCGATCATTTGACAAGCATCGTTATTCCTGATACTATAGTACATATTGAAGAAGAGGCTTTTATGGATTGCAAAGCATTAACTAATATCACCATTCCAGGTAGTCTTGCAGATATTAGTGCATCAGTTTTTTATGGGTGTACAAATCTAAAAACTATTACATACAAGGGCACAAAAGCAGCTTGGGAAAAAATTTATACACCTGGTAACTGGTATTATGACTCATCAAAAACAATTCACTGCATTGATGGAGATATAGAATTATGAGAATTTTAAAAGCAAATTACGAAGGTTTGCAGGACATAGATGAATTATCCCTTAGATTGAGGAAGTTTTTATCTGAGCCGGAAATTCAAGAAGCATTACAAAAATCAGAATTTGGTACCCTTTATAAAAAATTGCAAAAGACAGAAAATTATGATACTATTGGTAATTTTACTCAGTTGATAATTAGTTTACATATCGATCCTCTCAGTTATTTAGACTCCATGCCTACCGCATTTCTAGCTCATACACCGGTAAAATCTATAGACATACCTAACCATATTACAAATATTAGTGATTGGGCTTTCTGTGATTGCGAAAGTCTTACGAGCATCACAATTCCTAACAGTGTGACGAGCATCGGCGATTTTGCCTTCCGTGGTTGCAGTAGTTTGAGGAGTATTACAATTCCCAGTAATGTGACAGGCATCGGTTATAATGTCTTTGCTCGCTGCAGCGGGCTTACGAGCGTTATAATTCCGAATAGCGTGACGAGTATTAGCAATGAGGCCTTCCGTGGTTGCAGTGGGCTGACGAACGTGACAATTGGCAATAGAGTGACACGTATAGGCTATATGGCTTTCGAAGGTTGTCGCAATCTTAATTATATTAAATACATGGGTACAATAGATCAATGGAATAAAATACATATTAGCAGCGATTGGAATGGACTATCACCAATAAAGACAATCCACTGTATTGATGGAGATATAGAATTATGACAAACAATCTACAATTC
>ULXX01002257.1_pt1 | contig 128933 bp, 187 predicted proteins | sample 1961621 | NCBI WGS metagenome assembly ULXX01 (sample SAMEA4835848, study PRJEB28245) | human gut metagenome | biome: gut microbiome; material: fecal sample | place: Denmark | collected 2008
CACTGGGGGTTGCGCTCTGTGCGTGCGGACGCCTCGACCACCTTCTGCGTTGTCTCCACTTCGGGGGGTGCGGCCGTCAACTTTGCCAACTATTCGTATGGGTTCGCCCCGGCCTTCTGCGTGTAAGCTACTCTGTTCATCCTCAGCATCTCCATTCAAGGCGAAAGCCGAGAATGGGGTGCGAGGATGAAATTTCTCACAACTTATGAGATAATTATCAAAAATGTTCTTGACATTTAGATTATTATCTGCTATCCTTATGTCGTAATGAGAATATTTTCTAATTTTAATGTTCTTCGGAGCAAATAATCTATCATATTAGGAGGTCTGTAAATGTCGGTTTATGCTTCTAAACGAAGTGAATCAAAAGTTGAGTTTCTGCGTGTAGCACAGCAGCTTGCCGTCTACACATTAAAGCAGACCAAGAAATTTCCGAAATCGTACAGGTTTAATCTAACCAATGATATTGTACGCTTATCAATGGAGATTCATGAGAATGTATTAAGAGCAAATTCAATTTATATCCATAAGGGTATGAGTAATGACGAATTTCGGCTTCGAGAGATTTACTTTTCAAAAGCAAAGTCCTCAATATTTGCTCTGAGTAGTTTGCTAACGATTACATTTTCTCTGGTATTAGAGGGCAACAATTTTCTTGGCGATAAGGAATCTGCATCGAATGTCTTTAAGGAATGGGCAAGACTTTTGAACTATGAAGCTGCACTGCTAAAAGGCGTAGTGGATTCAGACAGAAAAAGATATAAATCCTATCAGAGAAACGGCAAAGTAAAAGATGCAAAAGAGGAAATTGCTGATGCCGTAGAAAATGAAATTGTTTTGCCTGAAGAAACATTTGATTTGGTAGAATCGGAGGATTGATCTCCGTTTTTATAGGTTACATCCTGATAAAGACCCTGCGAACTGGTGGTTGCGCTCTGTTAATGCGGACAACTCGAACAACTTCTGCAATGTCAACACTTCGGGGAGTGCGAACAACAACAATGCCAACAATTCGAATGGGTTCGCCCCGGATTCTTGATACTGTTTGTGGTGCATCAAAAAATGATTATAGTACACAAACTTGGATTGGACTTAGTAGCGAAAGCGAAAACAATATCCGTTAATCAGAAGGAGGATGTAATCCTTGGTTCCTGCCGTTTGGCATACCTTAAATACCTTGCAGTATCAGTTGAAAGGTATGGTGCTGCTTTATCTGATACGGGCATCTGGACGCTGCTTGCATGGTCTGATGACTTTTCTGATTTAGTCAGATTTCATAGATGTGCCGTTAAGTAACTTAGGAAATCAGGATCGGAAGCTGACCATCAAACAGGATTGATGCGTATGCCTGTTTGACCAGTGGATGATAAAGTTATACAGAAAGGAACCTTTTATTTATTATGACGAGCGAAGAAAGAAAGCAGAAAAGGTACGAAAACAGACAGAAGAAAAGAAAACAGAAAGCAGAGGAAATCTGCGGCAAGACTTTTGAGGATGTGTTTACCTATGAAAATATGGTAGACGCATCCAAGTCTTGTTGTACTGGCGTAAGATGGAAAACCTCTACAATCAATTTTGAAACGATGCTCTTGACTCAGGCTGATACTTTGCAGGAACGCATCTTAAATGACGAATATCGGTTTCAGGGCTTTAAACATTTTAAAACCATAGAACATGGTAAAGAACGAGATATTAATGCCTTGGACATTCATGATCGAACAATACAGAAATGTTATTGTGACGCATTGATGACAGAGGCTTATTCCAGAAGTTTCATTTATGACAATAGTGCAAGTTTACCGGGAAAAGGTATGGACTTGACTTTGGAGCGGCTTAAACAACATTTGATCCATTATTACCATAAATATGGTCTTGAAGGTGGAATATATCAATTTGACTTTCACGGTTATTTTGCATCCATTCCTCATGAGGGAGCTAAAGAGCGATTATGTAAGCATATTCATGACAAGAAATTGCAGGAAATAGGCTGTCAGTTGATTGATGATTTTGTTACGCTTGGAGGCGTTGAACAAAATGTAGACAATCCACATGGCGTTGGATTGGGCAGTCAGGTATCTCAGAATATTGCGTTAGATTACGCAAGTCCGATTGACCATTACATAAAAGACGTTTGCCGTATTAAAGGTTATGCCAGATATATGGATGACGGTTATGTGATCAGTAATTCTTTAAAACAATTGGAGAAAATTCGTGACTATCTTATTGAGTATGCGAAATCCCTTGGATTGGAATTGAATGAAAAGAAGAACATCATTACGCCGTTTGCCAATCATAGTTTTCGTTTTCTTAAAATGCGTATTCGATTAGAGCCATCAGGTAAGGTTGTGATGAAACTTAGTCGCAACAGTATTAAGGCTATTCGGCGCAAATTACAGATATTCAGGTTATGGGTTGATGAAGGAAAATTCTCAGCAGAAGATGCTTTTATATCTTATCAGTCTTGGCGTTCTCATGCGCAACGGTGTGACAGTTATCAGACACTTCATGCTATGGATATTTATTTCGTTAAGTTGTTCCAAAAGGAACTGGCAGAAAGAAATAATAAATTCAAATGCACATTGGATGCTAAATGGGATTATGAGGTTGGATGGATTTATTTCACCAGCATAAGAGAGTATAAGGCTGTTCTTGCGGAATTAGATCGTACACGATATGAGCGGTATATGAACGGCTTCGTGCCGCTTTGTGATCGTTGGGAATGGCGTATGCAACAAAGAAGTAAAAGTGCGGAGGCTTTTGCTATATTACGAGAACTGCGTGAGAATTTTTATCTGCCTGTTGAATCGAATAACTGATCTGTTTTTAAATCTTATCTATGTAAGGAGAGTTAATTTCATGAAATATTTCAATCAGTATGTTGTAACAAAGAGAATTAAGAAAAAGACTCTTTGTGGAGATTTGAACCTTCCGTTTGGAACAAGTTGTTTTGCGAAAGACGGAGTAATTTATTGTGACAAGGGAATGATTTGCGGCGTTACAAGCCAAGACGCTTATGATTTCTTTACGCAGAACGATGACGGTTTTGCCGAGTTGCGCAGGAAACTCATTGATAGCATTTTTGATGCTCTTAACCGATCCAAACAAAGTATTGAATCTTACAATACAAAATGGGATAAGGTTTGGAATGATTCGACTTGTTTGAAATATAAACGAGAAGAGTACGATGATCATTGGTTGTGGAACTATGACTTCTACAACGCAGAAATTGATGTGCTTCGTTATATTGCAAATTTGATTGATGCAAAGGAGGTTGCATAAAATGTACCGAATTATTAAAGTTGATGGAACAGAACTTGGTGTGACAGATTCAGTAAATTACATTAAAATTGGCACAAGTGGAAACTTTGCTTCTGCTACAGAAATTGACGCTATTGGGATTGCTTTTAATAGTGAACCATATAACCTTATCGGACACAACGATATTGAAGGTGTTGATACTGTTGTAGTTTCTAAGATTGATGGTGGCACTGTAGCATATAAACAGAGTAATCTTGTTGATGAATTGATCCTTGCTGCGTTGGAGGTGTAAAAATGAAAGAGAAACTTAAAAATATGTATGAAGAACATTTAATTGATAGTGCTGGCCTTTTAAATGCAGTTGCAAAAAATTGGATTACGATTACTGATGTTATTGAGATTGTAGGAGAAGATAGTGCATTGTCTATTGTAATGTCTGCAAAATTATCTGAAATTTCTACTGCTTGTAATGCTGTTATTATAAATGGTGTAGATATTAAATTAGGTGAAGAGACTGTTCATTTTAATTTAAGCATCGAAGATCAAAGCAATATTAACAACCTATTCCGAGTTGTGGAACTGGGAGGCAGTGAGTTCCCCTATCAGTCTGATGGAGGTATCTGCCGTGTCTATTCAGCCAGCGAGATTGTTCAAATCTATATCGCAGCCCAGACTCTTATCACTACACAGACCACATACCACAATGAGCTTAAACAGTATGTACAGAGCCTTGATAATGCAGAATCAATTTCCGCTGTGGAGTATGGCATGACTCTCCCTGAACCCTATTTTACTGAGATGAACGAGAAGATGGCTGTTGCTCAGCAGCAGATGCAGGCCATTCTTACGAATATGGCACAGGCCGCTTCTGAGGCGTAATAGTTTATGACATATCGCCATGTATTGAAATCCGCAATTCTTGCAGTCATTGGCGGTCTTATTTACATACTGATTGAACTGTTGTGGAGAGGCCACACACATATTTCAATGTTCATACTTGGTGGTGTGTGTTTTGTAGCGATTGGTCTTATTAACGAACTATTTTCGTGGAAACTCGGTATCGTTTGGCAATCGATGATAGGTGCGGTTATTGTAACGGTATGTGAATTCATTACCGGGATTGTTGTTAATGTATGGCTCGGACTTAATGTGTGGGACTATTCCAATATGCCATTCAACGTGATGGGGCAGATATGTCTGCCTTTCTCACTTGCATGGGTAGTGCTATCTGCTGTGGCAATTGTATTGGATGACTATCTCCGGTATTGGATGTTCGAAGAAGAGAAGCCACATTACAAACTTGTGTGAAAGATAATATGGGAAAAGTGGGAGTTCGGCCTAAAGTCGGTTCCCACTATTTGTTTTTGTAGATAAAATGATGGATTTATAAGGAGGTTCTCTTATGAATGAGAAAAAAAATAAGCCAGAACTGAATCTGCGCTACTACAACAAAAAAATTGATGATGACCTGCCCTATGTCGGTCAGCTTAATTATGATGAGGAAACCGGCTTTATCTACGATGAAGAAGGAGATGTCGTTGACGAGGATACTATTGCGAAATTTTGTGAGGGCGATGGTAGAGGTGACGATGAAGATGAATTCGAATAACCTTTGTTTTTATCGGGAGGTATAAAATGGCAAACGACAAAACAATTTGGGAATTCTTAAAATCGCAAGGTTTAAATGATTTTGGAGCGGCTGGACTTATGGGAAATTTGTTTGCGGAATCTGGCCTTTCTCCAACAAATCTTCAGAATACATACAATAATAAGCTAAATATGACAGATGATGAATATACGTCTGCTGTTGATACTGGAAGTTACGGAAATTTTGTTCATGATAGTGCTGGTTATGGGCTTGCACAGTGGACTTTTTGGAGCAGAAAACAAGCACTTTATAATTACGCAAAATCTACAGGAAAATCTATTGGCGATCTTACGATGCAATTGGAATTTCTTTTTCAAGAGTTAAGTTCTGGTTATAAGAACGTTTTATCTACTTTGAAGTCTGCGACCTCTGTGTTACAGGCTTCTAATTGTGTATTGCTACAATTTGAACGACCAGCAGACCAAAGCACATCAGCACAAAATAAACGAGCTTCTTATGGCGAAAATTATTACAATAAATTTGCTGGCTTAATTCAAGAAGGAGGTAATTCTGGTATGAGTAACAGTTCACTTGTAGTATATACGAAAATATCCCCAAATAAATCAAGCCCACGAAATAACGTTATTGACAGAATTTCGATTCACTGTGTTGTCGGTCAATGTAGTGTTGAAACTTTGGGCGCAATTTTTGCCCCTACATCTAAAAAGGCTTCTTCTAACTATGGAGTTGGTTATGATGGGCGTATAGGAATGTATGTTGAAGAAAAAGATCGCTCGTGGTGTACATCTTCGGCAGCAAATGACAATCGAGCCGTAACGATTGAAGTAGCCAGTGATACTTCCGATCCTTATGCAGTAACGGATGCGGCATATGCTGGGTTATTAAATTTAGTTACAGATATTTGCAAAAGAAATGGTAAAAATAAAGTAATTTGGTTTGGTGATAAAGATACCACTCTGGCATATGTGCCAAAGGCAAATGAAATGATTTTAACTGTACATAGATGGTTTGCGGCTAAGGCTTGTCCCGGAAACTATCTCTATAATTTACACTCTAATATCGTAAACGAAGTAAACAATCGTTTGGCAAGTGGTGGAAATATTTCTACAGAAACTGATGTAAGTTATCAAGGTAAAGTTGTTGCGGATAGCGGTCTTAATTGCAGAACTTCTCCTATTAATGGTTCTGTAATTATGACATATGAAAATGGAACTATTGTAAACATTACTAAAGAACAAAGCGGATGGGGATATACAGGAGTCGGTTGGGTTTCTCTTGCATACATTGAAAAGATTTTAACTTCTGATATAGAAAGTGAGGATGATTTTATGGCAGATGTAAATAAATTCGCAGAAACGTTGGCAGAGTATCGCAAAACTCTTCAAGATAATGATGCTGGTTCATACAGCCAAGATGCACGAAATTGGGCTATTAATAGTGGATTAATTGAAGGTAATGGAACCACTATTAACGGAGAGCCTAATTGTATGTGGCAAGATTTTCTCACACGAGAACAGCTTGTGACAGTGCTTTTCCGATTTGCACAAATGATGGGTAAGGCTTAATCAAAATAGAAGGTGGCGCACATGGCATATAACCAGAAAAGAAAGAAGGGGAAGAAAAAGCAAAATCCTATATCTAAATTTTTTAATATGATTATTAATCATCTTGCATCTCTTGGATTTACAAATCGTTTGGCAATTTATATTATTTTGTTTTTGGCTGCTGGTTTAGCTGGTGGCTTTTATCTTGCCCTTGAAAGTATACGAACAGGTTATATGGGTTCTCTTTTATGCTGGACTGTAGTTTTTACTCCTATAGGTACAGCTTGCAGTATTGTATTAAGTAAAATTGTTCATAAAAGCGAGGTCGAGAACTCAAGTGCAGACGGTGAAGGCATTAAATATGCAACAGCTAAAGCTAATAATTTTGGTGTTTCTAATACAAATAGTCCAGCAATTTAATAAAAGGAGGGTTATAAAATGAATATGGAACTTATCCAATTAATTGTAACTGCTTTGCCCGGAATCGCAGCTATCATTACTCTTATTTATCAATTAATTAAATATGTCAGTCAATCTATTAAAACTAAACGTTGGCCTGAGTTAATTACATTAGTAATGGGTTATATGGAAAGAGCAGAAGTTATGTTTGAGAATGGCGCAGATAAAAAAGAATGGGTTATGGCAATGGTTAAATCAACAGCAGATTCTATTCAATGTGAAGTTGATCTGGATGTTGTAAGTGAAATGATTGATAGTATGTGTGATATGAGTAGAGTAGTTAATGCTCCCGCTGAGGAAGCGGGTGAATAACATCTATGATTAATTACATTGAATATTTGGGCATTCCATTAAAAATCGCAATTGTTCTTGTAGCTATCTTTTTTGCAATGCAAGCTATTGGAGAGTTCCTTGAATTTAAGGGGAAAGTAGTACCTGAATTTTTCAAAATTCGAAAATGGTTTACTCGTAAGAAAAATGAAAAAACCGAAGCTGCACAGACATTGAAAAATGTTCAAGTTCTTTTGAATGATGTTAATAGTCATTATTCAGCAGATAGTATCGCAAAGCGTGATGATTGGATTCAGTGGGTTAATAATAGAGCAGAGATATATGATGAATCTATTAAGCAATTGAAAGAAACATTATTAGAGATTACACAAGCGTTGAAGGACAATAACAAGTTGACTGAGGAAATGTTTATCCAAAGCAGTCGTGATAGAATTATTGATTTTGCCACGAAAGTAGCAGATGAAAAGTCAATTGTTTCCAGAGAAGAATTCAATCGAATCTTCAAAGTATATAACAAATATGAAAAATATCTTGAGGAACATGAATTGACTAATGGTGAGGTCGATATTGCTCATAGAATTATTCAGGAATCTTATGAGCAGCGTATTCGCACTCATTCTTTTATTGAGGATGCTCGTGGATATACTAAAGTCGATCAATAACGCAATCGTAATTAGTTGCGAATTGGAAAAGCAACTGTTTTAGGATGGGGAGTAGAGAAATCTGCTCCCCATTTTTTACGGATACTTCACAAGCCGTTTTAAAGCGTTTCTGACGATGTTTTGTTCTTGATAATGATTTACACGCCGAAAGCATTTAAAGCCATCCTGCGGCTTCTGTGGGCTTATATAAGCGTAAAAAAGAAAGGAGCTGCCGAAATGAATCGGACAGCCCCTCTCAATTACTCTATGCTTGTATGCGATTGTCTGCAAGTCATTTTTAGTAAATTTTTAGTAAGGTAATGATTGATACTTCGAAAAATCACATTTTGTAGTGTTCTCTATGATGCAAGAATCTATATCTTGTGCTTTACTTGTCCAGCGGCTTCATCGTCGGGATTATAAAACCCTCGTGACAAGGACAGTTTTTACTACTATATCTTGTTGTTTTCAGGTCTTTTCGTCCCATATTTAGCACCTTTTGTTTTAGTAGGCAACAGAAATTTCTTAAAAGTTCTTAGGTTTTCTTAGAAAAGGCTCGGCAATTTTAGTACGATTTTTAGTACGCCTTAGCATATCTTGACCTTGCCCTCCAAGTTTGCAAAGGACTCCTTTTTCTTTTCTCTGGTTGCCTCGTTGTAAATGTCCATCGTTGTCGATATATCAGCGTGTCCCATAATCTCTTGAATAACTTTCAAGTTCGTTTCGTTTTCACAGAAACGAGTGCAGAATGTATGCCTCAGATTGTGGACTGAAAAGTGCGGCAACAATAATGGTTCTCTCTTTTGTTTCTTTGCCAGTTCAGCTTCTTCGATGTTGTAATCTCTAATGATACGCTCTATCGCTCTGTTGATGTTATGGGGTGACAAAACACTGCCGTATCTGTTGGAGAAAATGAATCCAGAATATCCATCAATAACAGTCTGGTTGAATCCATCACGCATTTGTCGTAATCGTTCTTCCAGCAACGCCTTTTTCACGGCTGCGAACATCGGTATTTCACGAATGCCTGATTTTGTCTTTGGCGTTGTAATATGAAATACAGACTTTCGAGTATCTTCTTCAGGTCTGTAAATCAAGCTGTGATTGATCTCAATGATGTTGTTCTGAAAATCACAGTCCTCCCACCGAAGTCCTGTTACCTCTCCTACTCTGCATCCAGTGCCAAGTAACACAGTGAAAATTGGAAGCCAGTGATTATAAGTCTTATGCTCTCGCACAAAATTCACAAACACTTCCTGTTGTGGCTCGGTTAGAGCATGACGCTTTGGTTTCTCCCAATCATGACTTTTCTTGATCTCAGTCATAACTCCATCAGTAGGATTCAGACGAATATATCCATCACGCACTGCAATCGCAAACACTGGATGAAGGATCGTATGAATAATTTCCATACTGTTTGGCTTGAAACCATTTTCAAGCAGAGAGTTGTAGAACTTCTTGATCGTGCTGTATTTAATGTCTACCAGTCTTTTGTTGCCAAGTTCGTCACGCACATACTTATCATACATATATTTATAGTTGCTGCGTGTACTTTTCTTCAACTCTTTTTTGTCAGATATATAGTCCTCCCAAAAAGCGTCCAGCGTAGTCTTTCTTGCATTGAATGTGTCAATTTCATCCTGCAAGTCTTTTGCGATTGATTTTTCAAGTTCTCGCAAGCAAATTCCCGGTTGCTTTCCTTTTGGTGTCCGATCTGACTGAGTTAAAGTCCAGCTATAAACGAATCTTGGTACGCCTTTGGCATCGGTGTAACGATACATATATCTGCCATCAGCGTTTTGATATTCTCCTTTCCATAACAGTCGATTTTTCGTATCACGCCGTTCTTTAGCCATCGCATATCCTTTCCGACAAAAGAAACCGCAATACAAGCATACATATTAATTATACGAATTGCGGCATCTTCTGTCAACCGCATAAATTTAAAATAATCATTAACTTACTAAAAACTTACTTTGCATATTTTACAAATAGCTTTGTTGCAAAACCCATTTTTCGAACAAAGGTCTTTTAATTCGAACTCTTTGTCCTGTATGTAAAACCCAATCCAGCTCCTTCTTGTATTTATCGTTATCAATGATACTGCGTAGACGATTTTCTCCGATCATTGAATATTCGGCAGCTTCTTCAATTGAAATACATAGTCTTTGATTATATGGAATTTTCATTCTTTCCATTATCTCACCTCACTTTAAATAAAGGCGATAAGGTTTAATACCCTATCGCCTATTTTTTACGGATACTTTAATTTGTTCTTGTATTTATCGTTATTTGGCGATAAATTAATCGTTTGCTTTGGACAGTATTTGATTAAGTTTCTTTGCCATGTTATTGAATTTAGGTTTGCAATCCTTGCATGACTTTGCTGGCAAAAATTCCTTAACTGCGCCTCTCGCTCCATATGCAAAAATTTCATCATGAACTGTGTAAAGTTCTCCTGCTGGATTAATACCAATATCAGGGAAAATAATTTTTCTGCATATTGGACATTGGAATGTACTTCTTTTAAAAAGCTCTACAATCGACACGACCTCTTCTGCTGTGAAATGATGTTTGCTTTCAAACGATGTGGCGGCAGATTGTTCGACTACTTCAATATCTCTGCGCTGATCTCCGCATACAAGCATAATGTCACTCCTTTATTTCTTCTGAAAGTTCATCATGAATGTTACCGATTACACAGCCACGCAAAACATATTTAAAATCAACTAATGTGAAAATAGAGTTAAGGAATGATTCGCCGCTGCCAACAAAGAATGCGCCTCCACGGTAATAAACTCTGCCGCTTTTAACTCGGAACATTTCTTCAACATCAGGATTGATTTTTACAATATCACCATCATAAATTTCAATACCATTTTGATCTGGAATACCTGATGAAAACTCGACTATGCATTCAGAACGACCAATTTCATCTCCATATAAATTTTCGGCAAGTTCTCCATTTGGTTTTAATATCCAATATGGAAGGTCGGTGACATACTTCTTTCTTTTTGTGTCATATACTCTGTACTTCATCTATATTCTCCAATCGTAATTAAAAGAATAAATTCCATAGAGCGGCTAAAGTTCGTTTCCATTTTCCATCTTTATATTCATATCCATTAACAAACACCCTATCATTGATAGTAGTAATGTTCACAGAAGATGATTTATGTGGCAAATCAGGAACTCTTTTATTATTGATGTAAATTTCATCTCCATCAATATTTACGAATGTATTGTTACTTACGCAGATCATCGTATCTGTCCTTTCTCAGTAAAAAACATCAATCAACTCTTTGATGTAGAACCAATTCCACCAGTTCGGAGGGCAGTTACATCATCGTCATCAGTAATGACAAAAGGCATGATAATTCCTTGAGCAAAAGCATCACCCTTATTGACGGTCAGAACCTTATCACTCTTACTGTCGTTTGTGATCTTGATAAAGATATGACCTTCATTGGATTCATTATTGTAATAGTCCTGATCAACAACACCAACAGTATTGTCGAGCTGCATACGATACTTAAATCCATAACTGCTACGAGGGAATAGCATAAGAACATTACCACGGCTCAAACTACACTTGATGCAAGTGGGAACCTTGATTGTTTGTCCCGCTTTCAGTTTAAAGGAAATGGGAGAAATGAAATCATAACCAGCACTGCCCTGTGTTGCTCTACGAGGCACTTTCAGTTCATCATAATTCTGATAACTCAGAACACCGTTCTTTGCCTTAAATTCCTCAGCAACAGTCTTTTCATATTCCTTTTCGGAAATTAATTCAAACTTGTTCATTTTATTGCTCCTTAGAAGTATTACAAACGCAAGTAGGCTCAACACCATAAATGGTAGGATGCTGAATCGGATATGATGGATAATAAATCGTATCATCATCTTCAGTTGTTTCCGTAATAGTTTGTTTAATCAGCTTTCCATCAGAATCATATTCACTAACAGTTTCTTTAATTGTTCTTTTGATCATAAATCACTTCTCCTTAATGTAAAGCCCGCAATGGCACATACCTTCATCCATTTCTCTAAACTCCTTACAAATACATATTGTATCAGGTGTTTTTTCTAATACACAGGGGCAATAGCCACCATTTTCTTTCTTTTTTTGCTCTATTTCTTTTACAAGCTCTTTATTTGGATTTTTAAAAATTCTCATTATTTTTTACCTCATTGAAAAAGCCACCAACAATTTCTACTCCATCAGTATTTTTGTATGTCGATGTTGTAGTATCATTGTTAGATATGCTGCTATCTACAGTCGCTTTTGTATATCTAAATTGTTTCAGTGCTTCCATCATATCAACAATATAATCAATATTATCAACCGATTCATCTTGTGATTTTGTTAAATTAACTGGATAATTCTTTTCTGATTCTGCTAATTCAGTTCTGGTAAATTCAATATAATTATTATCATTTTGCACTTTAACCATAAACACCACCTCAAGAAATTCTTTCCGCAAACTGTCCTTCAGAATTTAAATTAATTCCAAGAATATCATCATAATGAGATGTTGAATTCGGAATATAACGACCAAATTTAATAATTACATTTGGTACTTTAGATAAAACAGAAATCCATCCATTTTGTTCGCATTCTTGTTTTGTGTATCCAGTATAAATCACAAAGTCATCTTCGCTTTTGTCACGAAAACTATATAGAAGTTGTGACAAATCATCAAAGTTGTCCATTGGTTCAAGACCACCGCATACGATTGATTTTGTGATTTTATTAGATATATATCTTTCAATGATATTTTCTGCACTTATTTCAATTATTGGAGAACGGGCAAGGTCACTGTTTTGACAACAGTGAACCTTTGCCTCTTTCTCACATTTAAAGGTACAGTATGGGAAAATGATGAACATGGATGGTTTTTTGTAATTTACAAAATCTTCGTCAACCAATCCTTTAATGCGCAATATTTTCCCACTCCCTCATTTGATACTCTGCCTTGCGTTCCTTAGAATAAGTCTTGATTGGAGTATAAAATCCAACAATGCGTGTGTATTCTGTTTCCACAGGGCAACCGCACTCAGGACACACACTGCCAAAGAAAGCGTGATTGTTCTTGCAAGCCTGAATCTTGGTATTGAACGCAAAATATGTTACGCCCTGATCTGCAATGTAATTGAGCATATCCCATGCCTGATCGAATGTAGCAAAAGGAGCCTCGATGTTTACATGGAGAATGCTGCCGCCATTACAGAACTTATCAAACATAGATGCAATTCTGATACGCTCTTTGAGGGTAGTCTTAATACCCAGCGGAATGAACTGATTGCCATACAGAGGCAGATCGGTAACGGTTTCTTCAGGATAGAAGAACAAGTCCTTTTTCATCAGCTTTGCGGCTGCGGTTTCACCGGGAATCTGTTCACAGTTGATTTGATAATCGACAGTCTTGGCAAATTCAGCCTTAGTGCTGTGAATTACCTCAAAAATCTGCTTACCAAAATTTTCTGCTTCCTGAGTGTAATATGTATTACCAAATTCATCCTTACGAATGTAACCAAAAGTTTTCATGGTTTCATAAATGCCAATAAAACCAATGGTGTTATAAAGATGCTCAAAGTCTACCAGATTCAATGTAAAGTTTCTCAGCAAACCCTTATCCACATTTCGCTTGATGATATGACGAATACTGTCCAAAGCCTTGAGGTTCAGAATAACCAGTTCTTTGAGAGCTGCCAGATAATCAGCCTCGGTTTTGTTTTCAAGAGCCAGTCTTGCCAGATTGATCGTGCTGACTTTTACAGAACCAACTTTCAGAGCAGTACCGCCGATGGAGTTGAAATAACCCAAATCCTCAATATTGCTCTTCAGACGGCAGCAGTTAGACAGACTGGTAACAGAATCATCAATAAACAGATTACTATCATTCCACTTCATATTGTGCTGACAAGCGTAACGAGCGAAATCTTCATCGACAAACTTGCCATTAACACGGAGCAGAGAAATAGAATTAACAGGGAAAGTCATCATGTTCTTAGAACGAATCTTTGCCATTGTTTCAAGGAATACCTTTTGGAACTCCATAATTCCGTCAATTTCATCAATCATGAAAGAACCATCGGGGAATTCAGAGCCACCAAACAGAGCCTCAAGATAAGGTCTATCAAAGATGCTTGTATTAGTAAATGCAGACTGAATGCCGCCACGGAGGAAAGGCTGGTTCAGTGCATAAATCAAACGCTGAATCTGCTGACGAGCTGCACGATCATTATCGACATACAGATTCTCAGCACAGTCCTTCTTCCAAAAATAATACATATAAGGAATCAGATTGGGCAGACCAACAGCACCAGAGCTGCGGTTACAAGTCCAGCTTACAAATTCCTTTACGAAATCAACAAATGTTTCAAGATGCTGGGGAGGTTCGGCATTGAAGTTTTCAATAAAGAACAAGCCCTTTTCTGCCAAATCTTTCAGATCATAAGCAAAGCAGTAATGAACAAAGGTTGAAGTGTTTGCATCGTGCAGATACAGGTGTCCATCCCACTCATTACGCAGCCAATCATTTGCTACCTTAAAACCGTACTTCTTATTGATTTCGTAGTGAATTTTATTGAATGCCAATAGCTTTTGATGGGGCTTAGGCATCTCATTGATCAAAGTAACAATGTCTTTCTGACCGACATTGGCATTGCCATCGACAGAGGCATCGGCAACAGTATCAGAATCAATGAAATTATCAATGAAGTCCGTATAACTTAACTGACCAGCAGAAAAGCCATTGATACTTGCAATTTCCTCGCCGTATTCGTTTTGCATCTTATTGTATGCGTTGATAAAATTCTTTTTCAGTTCGATATTAATATTCACTGCACATTCTCCTGTTCGTTGATCCAATTATTAGCTGCCGCAAAATCCATCTGCTTACCATCTACATCAAGAACAGGTACACGAACAAAATTCATGCTTCTCATTAATTCCTGATCAGTGTTTTCCTCGAACTGAATACCCTTTGCAGTCAGCTTCTTTTTCAGAACATTACATGATGGGCATCCAGTCGAATAAAGAATTACCTTGCTCAAAATACTTCCCTCCTTAATCTAAAATAATGGAGCGGATTTCTTTCCACTCTGATACACGGATCACACCAGCCGCTTGAGCATCGAATGACTGGTTATGTGGGCGGCTAAACAAGATACCTTGATAATCACCGCCGGTTACATTGTGAACTCCGTCATCAATTAGATAATCTCCATGAACAAGCTGCTTGTGAGAAGTGATGATGAACTGTTTCCAATTCAAGAACGGATATAATTCCAAAATTCTTTCAATTTTCTTATCACAAGTGTTATAATGCGTTGCTGTAACAATACGCAGAATATGCTTGTCATTAATTTCTTTTAAGACCTCGAAACAATTTGGGATGCGTTCCAAATTGCTCCAAATGTCTTTCTCCTTAATCGGAGCAAATACTTGTTCTTTTGTGAGAGTCGGGAAAAATAAACTTACATCCCAATCTGTAACTTCTGATGGTTTTACCGTTGTTCCATATCTCTGATTAATTGCTGAAATCCAGCAATCAATCAGATTTTCGATTACATCATCTGCGTCACAGAGAATAATTTTCTTTTCTCGATCCATACCAAACACCTTTTACAAATACTTAGCGATTTCCTCTACTTTGTTAGATAAGTCCTGTAATGAACCATTGTTGATCACAAACATATCAACAAAAGGATAATTGTCCATTGCCGTTTCCGAAGGATGATTTGCTTGTTCTGGTGTTAAATCTGATGCAAAATCAGGACGATTAATACGGATCAGCATTGTGTCCATATTGTTTTCACGGAAACACTCAACCTCATTGGGAAAACGACAATCTGGAATCAGAACATAATCCCATTCATTAGGAAACAATTGCAGAACACTTACGATAAAGTCAGTCCAATAACTTGGACGCTGAGTACGAACAACATCTGTGCCGACATACTGAAGCAATGTTCTGCCCTTTTCATCTTTTGCCCCATTCCATGCAAAGAATTTCTCGCAGATATACTTAACCAGATCGCCAAAGTGAGCAATCAGAACACGATGACCATTGGCTTTCAAATGTTCATTAAGCATTCCTGCAAGAGTATCTTTGCCATGACGAGCCTTACCTGAAATACAAATTACTTTCATGCCGCCACCTCAATATCATCAAAGACATGAGGAATCAGTGTTTTAAAAGCCTTCAACAGCATAATGGCAATTTCACGCATCTGAGGGTGTGCTGAGGGAGCGCAGCGCAGCTTAAAGAAATGCCTCCACTCTGCAAGATTCATAGTGATACAAATCTCAGTCTTAGTGGAATTATTCAGAACAGAACGAGCAATCTGAGGTGTTGCACCAAGTTCAATCATGCGGTTATAGTGACGCTCTGCATCAATACACGCCTGAACCCATTCATCATAAATCTGTTGCTGAATTTCAGCGGGAAGGTTATGAACCTTGCTGTCATACTCCATACCGCCCTTAATGTCGATATATGTAACCTCAGAGCCGAACTTATCCTTTGCGTAATTGCAATATCTGGTGCTTTCCTGTGCAAAACTTGCCACACGATGACGGACTTCCTCGTGAGAAACGCCACGATCATTGGTTAAGCGAACTGTCATGTCGATATGAGTAAGCTGCTCTGTACCCTCTTGCAGTTCATAAATGGTCAGGGGCTTAAACAGATCATTAGAATTGACATTTACATCCATTCCAATATCCTTAAATTCAGGGAAAAACACTTTATTCTCATGAATGAATTCCCATACAAATTCAGGAATCATTACATTATTATCCAAACAAGCCTTGAAGAAATCTCTCCATGCACGAACATTTGCAGATACAACATGACGATTGGTAGATGTAAAGCGAATAAAGCTATTAAATCCACAGCGTTCCAGCAGAAGAATCGAACCTCTCAATTTTGTATAGCTGGTATTGCTTAATTCAAAGATGAAAGAATGATGCTCAATAACTGCTTCATGTCCACGCTTGATAATGCCAGAAACAAAAGGCAGTGCTGACTCTTCAGTGATTTTATCTTCGCTCTTATAGCAAGTTCGACCAACATTCTCAATCAGTTTTAAGGCTTCATCTGCATCAATAGGTGTCAGAATTTCAAAACTTGGACTTACTACTCTCATTGAAAACCTCCTATGATATACTTGTATTTCTTGTTATTTGTGCTTAATCGTCATCCTGCATGGACTGGAAACAATAGTCACAAACATATGTCTTTACGCCATTGCGCTTGATCTTATGGAGTGTACCATTGCTGGAACCACAGTCAGCACAGCAAATCTTCGTGGGAGGATTTTTCATGCGCTGCTCATTGCGCTGCTTACTTGACTCGGAGTTAGGATGTTCCATCCAGTTCTTGTAGTTCGGATAATAATTTCGCTTCATTGTTCTGTTCCTTTCATTTTATTTTGATATGATTTAGTTGAATAACAAAAATAATGATCGCCAATTTTATCGTAAAGGTAATCATTATATTGCCCACGAGAAAAGAATACTACTCCACGATCCAATACCGTTTCTGTATCTGTAAGTACAATCTGAATCACTTCATACTGTTCATCTGTTGGAGTAGTGCTGGGAATTAAATGAGCAGGAGAAAACTGATTTTCCGCATACACAACATCATTAAGTGTGTTCGGAAATTCATCGCTCAGAAGCCTGTTAAACACGACCTCAATTACGGCTCTCTGTCCTTCAATTGACTGATTGCCAGCCTCCAAGAAAAGCAATCTGGCAAGCATTTCAATCTCGTCATCTGTGATTACATCAGCAATTTCTTGATAAGCTGCTGGTTCAGGTTCAGGTTCAGGAGTTTCTTCCTCTATGTAAATCGTTGTCGGCGGGGGGGCTTGCAGTACGGTAGAATCCATAGATTCATTTGTTGGATTAGGACTATAACACACCATAGTCATAGTAGTGCATATAGGATCATAATCTACATTTGTTTCTGTGTTATTCTGACTTGAAACTGTTGTTGTGATTAATAAGATCAAGATGATAATCACTACAACAACCAACATCAGTCTAATTGGATGTTTCATCGGTTTCCTCTTTCTTATTTTCGTATGGAATATTTAAATACTCCATTATTTCACGATAGCCAAGACCACCTTCGCTACGGTCTTTCATTGCGAAACGATATGTAGCTGGTTCCAATTCTGCAAGACGCTGAATTCGATTTGGTTCATGCTCTAAATGGCATCCGAAAAGACATAGTTTACATCCAGTATTGTGTTCTTTAGTGAATTCATATTTACCGTTTTCATGTAATACAATTTCACCGTATGGCGGCGCAATCGGAATATTAAATTCATAAAGATAACGGAGAACATCTTGTCTTGTCCAGAAACCCATCGGAGTGGATTTAGACCTTCCTGATGCTTTAAAGGCATTACAGCCAGTTTTTAGATAAGCCTCTTTTCTGATCTGACTATCTTCTGCGAGTGTTCCGTAAATAGGATTTGTATTGACTTCTTTATCCACTAAGCGAATTGGCTGCTTTTTCAAATATGAGCAACATTTTTCACTTACATCAAAAGGTGCATCAATTAAGCATCTCCATTTCTTTGGAATACACCATGTTTTACAAAGTTCATTTTTACTGGTATAACCAGATAAGTACAAAACTACTGAGTGCGGAAAGTTAAGAGAACGAAAATACTCTGCTGTTTCCATGCCTCGGTCTAAATAGTTTTCAATGTCACTATAATGAATGTCGTGTGTTTTAAAATAAGTTCTTACATCTCGAACCATTCTCGCAATTTTCTTGCTTGCCACAGGATAACCATCTGTGCGAACAACATCAAAATAAGTGACCTTTCCTCTTGCGATATGTAAATCAACTTGAATGTTATATTTCTGTTCGATATACTTGCAAAAGGATTTCACATGACTTGGCATTGATGCAAACTCATTACTTGTGTTTGCGTAGATAACAATCAAAGGACTGTCATGATGCTGATCACGGTGAATAGACCAATGCTTTGCAAACATATCAAACAAAACTGAACTGTCTGCCCCCCCGAAAATGAGAGAGAAACATTCCAATTCGTTTTTTGACAGAATTCAAGGAACTTTGCAGCAGAAACTTGAATTTTTGTTTCAAGTGGCCTTGCTTGCATTTTCATTAAATCCTGATTTGAATAAGTATATTTCTTCATTTATTCTCTTCTTTCTTGTTTACTCAAATCATTGAATGTGGTACAATTATCATATCCATCTTAAAATAGGAGTGACTATTATGGCTAATACTGAAAAGCGTAAGATCGTGCGCCGCTCTGCTGAGGAACGAGTTGCTGAGATTGATGCTAAAATAGCAACCTGTAAAGCAACCATTGCAAAGCAGGAAGAAAAGATTGCCGCTCTCGAAGTTAAAAAGCAAGCTATTTTAAATCCTGTTCCTCGTGTTTCCAAAGCTGGTCAATTGAAAGAACTGCTTAATAAAGCAAAAGCATCTGGAATGACCAATGAAGAAATTGCAGAAAAACTCGGCATCACAATCGAATAAAAGATAAATAGGCTGTCTATGTCGGACAGCCTATTTTATTTAGGCTTACATTCCGATCATTGCCATAAATTCGGTTTCTGTCAGAACTGGAACGCCAAGTTCTTTTGCTTTTGTCAGCTTAGAACCAGCTTTTTCGCCAGCAATTACATAGTCTGTTTTCTTAGAAACAGAACTGCCAACCTTTGCTCCTAATTCTTCCAGCTTCTTTCCGATACCATCTCTGGTAAAGTTCTGTAAGCTGCCAGTAGCAACAACAGTTTTGCCATTGAAAGGATTATCGGCAACAGGCGTTGTGATAGCTTTTTCAATCTGAATATTCAAATGCCCAACAATACAATGATACAATTTGAAATTATTGTCATCACTAAACCAGTCTTTCAGGCTGGCAGACATAACCTCACCAAAATCCTCAAGCTGCATCCAATTAAAATCATTGTTGATTAATTCAATGAACTTGTACGGATCACCAGCACAATAATTTGAAATTGCTTTTGATGCTGTCTTACCGATATACGGAATACCCAAAGAGATCAATAGTCTTGCCAGTGTAGTAGATTTTGATGCTTCAATGGCGGTCATGAGTTTGTCATAGGAACGCTTACCAAAGCCTTCCATTCTCATGATTTCTTTATCGTATCTGTTAAGATGATAGAGATCGGTGAAATCAGTCAGCCATCCACTGTTGATGAATTTCTCCAAAGTTGCTTCTGATAGACCATCAATATTCATTGCTGGCTTACTGACATAATGAGAAAACTTACCCAGCTTTTTGCCGTTGCACTTCGGATTATCACAATAAACTGACTCTGTATCATTCACCTGTTCTACTCGAATGCTGCCGCCGCAAACAGGACAAGCATCTGGATACTGAACGCCATGTTTTGTACCACGCTCTGTTGCAGAAATATTCTCAAGAATCTGAGGGATAATCATATTGGCTTTATAGACTTTCAGCTTATCGCCAATATTCAAATCATAGTCCTTGATATAACTCAGGTTATGAACGCTGGCTCTCGTGACAATCGTTCCATCCAATTCAATTGGATCAAAAATCGCAACAGGAGTAAGTTGACCAGTTCTACCCATAGACCATTCAATTTCACGGAGTACAGTTTCAGCGGTTTCATCTTCAAACTTGAACGCAATACCATCATTGTTGTGATGGGAAGTGCCTCCCTTTTGCTTGGAATAGGAAATGCTGTCATACTTCATAACCATGCCATCAATAGGAATACCTTTTTCAATTGCCTGATCTCTCATATGCTCAATTGCATCTTGAATAATAAAAGCAGAACTCTCCTGTTCAAAACGACAAGCATATGGCAGTTCAAAACCCAATCTCTCACAAGCAAAGAATTTTGTCATACGGCTATCCGATGCAGGGAAAAGATCATCCAATGTCGGCAGATCATCTAAGCCTTCCAGCACATCCCACAGCATAAAATGAATATTTCTCGTATCGCAAACCGCACTATCAAGCTGTCGTACAGAGCCAGCAGCGAGGTTTCTGGCATTTGCGTAAGGCTTTTCACCAGCAGGGAGATTATCATTAATTTTCTGGAAATCATGCTTATGAATAATTGCCTCACCAACCACACGCAAGAAGCCATTGTAAGGAATCGTCAGAGGGATATTCTTAAAAGTTTTTGCATTGTGAGTAATGTCCTCGCCAGTATAACCATCGCCACGAGTAGACGCTTGAATCAGGTTGCCCTCATTGTAAATTAACTCGACAGTCAGACCATCATACTTATACATCAGCAAGCATTTGTGATTTCCCATAAACTTTACAAGTTCATCAACATCCTTTGTCTTATCCAAAGAGAGCAAAGGAATATCATGAGAAACCTTTTCAAGTTTGCTCTTTACATCGTAACCAACAGTGCTGGTTGGTGAATTCATCAGAACAACGCCTGTATCTGCTTCCAATGCCTTTAGTTCGTCAAATAGACGATCATATTCTGAATCCACTACAAGCGATTCTGCTCTGTTGTAATATGCGTCACGGTATTCATTGAGCTGCTTCACAAGTTCGTGAATTCGTTTCACTTTTTCGCCCATAGGCAACAATTCCTTTCTTGTATTTATTGTTATTCAGAGGAAGAATAAAGGCTTTCTATCCTGCCTCCTATATTATACTTGCATTTCTGGTTATTGTCAAGAGGTTTATCGCAGTTTATGTTTTAAATAATATGTGAACACGCCATACATAAACCACCCTGAGTAAGACGGATCAGGCATAAACATAAGTTGAAGTCCGTATCTCTGATTAAAGGTATGCAAACTGGCAAGATATGCTTTATTGGAAAACTTAGTATCATATTTCCCATCAACAACATCTTGATAATTTGCATTCTCTACCAACAGATATTTCAAGCCGCTGTATGTAGCCATCTCTTCTTCAAATCTTGCTCTCTGCTGAGAGAAATTACTGCTCAATTCCTCCAACGATCCTTTGCGCTCGATCATAATTTCATGATCGAAATAAAGATCACGGTCAATGTTCAAATCTGGATTTGCTGGGATGTAAAAACTGTAATCTCCATTTGACAAAGCCTTTGACTTATGTGGGATTTTCTTTTTGTCCAGCCATTCGATGATATGAGCATTTTGTTTTTCTCTTGTGTCAACCAGAATTACAATAGACTTTACAAGCTGCTCAAGTTCTTTATCGGTATATTTATATAGGGATAAAATCGTAATTACCTCCCCTCATATGAATTCCGCATATTTGACTATCATATATTTTTGAAACCATGTTCTTGGTTTATACCAAGTTACTCGCTTAAATACTTTCATAGGATAAAACATATGACGGCTTGTGGTTAATCGCATCATGCTTAATACTTCTGAAAAATTACGATCAATTGAAATTGCAAATTCATCACCATTTTTCAATTCATATGCTCTTACTTTTGCATTAGGAGCAATATCATGTACTGTCATTTTCTCCTCCTATACCCGATAGGGAACATTTAACTCCTTTTACGAGCATTTTGTACCTTATCGGGGTTAATAATTACTTCTCTCGTGCAGCTTTCATGCGTTCTGCCATTTCTGCCCTTTGTTCGTCAGAGTATTGTCTTGGGAACACAACCTTAATCCATTTCTTAGGCAAACTATATTCCGCAAAATCTTCGCCTCTGCAAATGAGTTTCATGTCTGACATTTCAGCCAATCTTTTGTCCAGTTTGCGGATTAACGACTTGTTGTATGTAAAGATGGAAGCAATCTTTTCTTCGTTGTTATAATTGATAATTGTTTCTTGTTCGTATTTCGTTAAATTCATACGCCCTCCTTAGAATGAAAAGGGTCATATTCGCTTGGATCAGTATTGTTTGCCCACTCAACCCATTTTGTTACCTTTTCACGCAATTCATCATCAAGCAAAAATGGTTCACGCACCAAAATTACAGAAGGATTATCTCTCATAATTTTGGCATTGCTCACGATTTCTTCATAATCAACAGGATAAAGCAGCATTTTTGAATATACTCTATCCCCACGATTTGAAATTCGTCTTGTGAAAGTTGCCTCTTTAAATTGAAAACGCTCGGTCAAATGTGGATTGAGTTTTAGATCATTATCTCTTATGTATCCAATTTTTATTTTCATGTTATTTATCCTCTTTTGCTTCATCTCTGACAAAACTCCACTTTTTCAAGATGCTTTCCTTATCGGAATTATCCTGCTGCCAATCGCCATTGTTGTCTTTTGACCATCGACCTTCTTCAGAACATTCAATAGTCTTAATAATATCACCAACATTAATTGGAGCCTCGTCATATTTCTTGCGTCTTACTTTAACAATCTCAGTGCTGCCGTCAGCAAGACGATATAAAGTCAATTTGGGATTCTTATATTTGCATTCATATTCCTGAACAAAAGCATAATCAGGGGACATATCAGGAACCAGTGTTTTGACATACCCAATGTTCTGCAATTCATATTTCAATCTCTCGTTGAAAGGAATATCAATATCCTCAAGAGTTTCCCAAATTTCTGTCAGAGCTGCATCATAATCAAACTTACGATATTGCTTGTCAGTTTCCTCGGAATACTTTCTGATAATTGGCAGAAATTCAACAGGAGGATTGGACTTGCTGAACTGAGAACGGTCATAAAGCTGATCCAGAATATCAATGAATCGTTTAATCTTACCGATAGTGCCGAAGTCATCAAAGTAACCGATTTCAATCAGCGTGTTTACCTTGCCGCTATTGAGATTCTTTTTCTTTTTCATGTCCTTCCACAATTCATAGAAATTCTCATATTTCTTTTGTCCCATTGCATACAGGTCATTTGCACAACCTTGGCTCAATCCTTTAATGGATAGAAGAGAAGGATAGATTGTTTGATTATCTGGATCAGCTTTGAATTTACGATTATCCAGACCAAACTTATATTCGCCCTCTTTAATACCAAATGCTTTGCTCATTTCCTGCTTGAGTTCTGCGACTTTATCCTTCTTGCCCTTATCGGAGTATGTCTGAAGCAGAACCTCATAGAACTCATAAGGATAATGTGCTTTCAGATATGCGTTATACAAACTGTCCAATGCCATACAGTAAGCATGAGCGGAGTTAAATCCATAACCACAAGAGTCAGAAATGATCTGCCATACTCGTGCGCTATCTTCCTCTGCTTTATCTGCTGGAATTCCATCATCCTGCATGATTTTATCCTTGAATCCGGTAATAAAACGCTCTTTCAAAGGCTTAACCTTTTCTGGATGTTTCTTTGCAATTGCCTTGATAATGCCATAACATTCATCAATAGGGAATCCAGCATAGTTCAGCGTGTTCATAGTCTGCTCCTGATACAGAATGAAACTTTGTGGAAGTTCTTCTGTCTGCAAAATCTTATCAAAAGCAGGGATGCCGTAAGAAAAGTCCTCTCTGTTTTCGAGTTTTGAATACATTGACTTAAACGCAGGACGAATAGCTGCGATGAATGCCGACAACTCAGATACATTTCGAGGCTTATACTTCATGGATTTTCTGGTTGTAGATGCCTTTTCAACCTGATTAACTCCCATTGTATAGCCGTTTGCGTAAATGTCCCAAACTGCCTGATCATTTTTAACCAGTTCCATCAACTCATTCACGGTATGATGCTTCAAACCAATACGCTTGTAAATAAGGTCAATCAGCAAAACAACATCAACCTTCAGAATATCGTTTTTCAGGAACTTGTAGTTTTCAGCGATTGCACCGTCAATTACGGCGGTCATATACTCTTTCTTAGTAGTTTCGCTCTTACATTTGATCAGACCAATTTCCTCACGAATGCTGCCATCATACAAAAGGTAAGCGCAAGGGGCTTTCTTTTTATCCATGATGATACCCTGATACTTTTTACTTGCGTCAATGTAAGAATGATATTCTTCATCGACATAATCATAAATGTCGATTTCATCCTTTTCATCATCGTCCGCATACTTGAGAGCATCGTCATATTTTTCAATCTGACCAGAAATGGTATTCGCTAAATCAAAATCCATATTCTGTGATCTGGCGTACAGCTTAAATGCACTCTTTTTCTTACAAGTGCCGAATGCAATCATAGGATAAGCATGATCCTTGCCAAGAATTTCTTCCTGTGCCTCGGCTGCAATATCTGGTGTACCCCAGTTCAAGTCAATATCAGGGAGGCTCTTTGTTTCAAGAATACGACTTTTACTGATGAAACGCTCAGGATACAACTTAATAGGGCTTTGAAAACGGTCAACTTTTGAGAAGCCAAGCAATGTATTTGTAAAATAACCAACAGAGCTGCCACGCCCTGAGTCAGTTAGAACACCGCCCTTTTCCAACGCTCTCTTAACCATGTAATAGTCAATCAGGAAGTAATCAGACATATTCGTATCCTTGATGACTTGAACCTCATTCTTAACACCATCAAAATATTCGTCATGCTGAGATTCATCTATATCTTTGACATATGCCTTGAACAATTTAGAAATCAGCTTGCTATATTCTTTATTTCTTTGCTCCTGATCTAATTTAGGGAGTAAAACACCGTCAATTGTATGCTGACCGTCATAAAGAGAAGGCAACTTAATATCTTTGGAGAAAATGCGGTTGTCAATTGCATAATCCTCAAACTCCAAAAGCAAATCCGTATTATCCATTGCTCTCTGAATTTGATCTTTGGTAAATACGCCTTGCTTCAAGAAACGATTCATAGTAGTTTCATCGTCTGGATAGTCCATAAACCATCCATCTTCATCCTCATAATGAATGTTTTTTGCGGCAAGAATATAATCTCGCTCTTTTGACTGTTCAGGATAAATATAATGACTGTCCATACCAACAATCATTTCAATGCCATACTTTTCAGATAAGGCAAGAATACGCCGGTTTAATTTTGCCTGTGGTTCTGTATCGTGATACTGAATTTCAAGAAAGAGATTTTTCTTAAAATGGTTATGTAATTGCACCAGAATATCTTCAATATCATCATAGTGCCAGAATGCAATACAAGCAGTCGTGATCATTACATCATCGGCAGGAAGGCTCAACAACAATTCAACATCGACACGAGGACGGAAATAGTAGCCATCCTCATTAGCGGTAGAAAGAATGCTGTTAATTGCCCTGCGTCCATTTTCGTTCTTTGCCAGCATGATAATATGACCATTGGTACGGTCTTTTTCAAGTCGATTCTTCACCCAATAGGCTTCTGCGCCAAAAATAAATTTGAGATCATATTTTTTTGCCAGTTCATAGGTTTCAAAATAGTAACCTTGCCATCCATGTTCCACACTTGAAATAACTTTATGTCCAAGTTCTACTGCTCTTTTTGCATAATCTTCATTGACGGCAGCAGAATCGGCAACATAGATGTTACTGTATGATGTATGTCTATGATAATTCTGCATTGATACACCTCTTATTCGTTAATATTGCCTTGTATTTCTTGTTATTTTACTTAAAATAAGTTCGCATCTTCGTCCTTTTCCTGTTTTGCAAGCATACGCTGCTCATTGAATCTCTTGATGTGAATACAGGTATTTCGGAAATTACAAAGGTTATTGCAGAAGAAAGTATCCTCTGATTCATTACCCTTGCCATTAATTCTGACAAATGAGCGTGGAGGCCACTGAGATTCATCATCGGGATCAAGTGCTTCAAATTTATCTGCCATATCATTCAGATAATTTACCGCCTCTGCTTTAAGTTCATCTGTCAGATCATATTTTCTTACATAAGGCTTAACTGTATATTTCTTTTGAATTTCTTCAGGCAGACTATCAAAAGAATTGTTGTCTAACGCAGTCTTGATCATGAACTCAATATCCAGTTCGTCATAACCCAACTCTGTTAAATCATATTCGATATGGTTACGAAGTTCGCTGATCAACTTACCACGGCTAATTACTTTTGTAATTTCAGACTTTTCTTTAGAGTTTGCTCGTTTCTTTCCCATGAAAGTAACTTCGCAATATTTCAACATGATCCAAGACACATCTCGAACCTTAAAACCATCATGTTCCTTTGCCAAAGCATAGAAAATTAACTGTCTGCCATGATGAAGCAAATCCGCAGCCTTAAAATCTGTCGATGTTTTCCAGTCATAAATAGAAATTGTTCCATCTGGATTCTCACGAATCAAGTCGATATAACCCTGAACATAACGATCTTTAGACAGAGGATAGATAACCAATTCCTCAGTTACAAACTTACCCTTGGGGGCTTTAAAGGTATTGCAAAAATGCTTCATATCAGCAACCCAATTATTTCGGATTGTGTCATTACCTTTAAAATCCTTGGGAAACTCGATCCCAAGCATTGACAAATCCAAAAGTTCCTGATTAAGAACATCTGGCAGTTCTGCTTCCGTAGCAGTACCCTCGATGATCTCCTGCAATTTATCATGAATTTTTGTGCCTAATACTCCATAAATCCCATTTACACCCTTCTTATGGAGTACATAAGTATTGTACGCTTCAAACAAACACTCTTCGATTGTGTTTGCTTTGCTGATTGAATATACTTGTTTCTTTTCATCAAACAGCTTTTTTAATCTCGGATCAACTTCTCGTTTTGCCATGTCATACTCCTTCTTTTGAATATCGCCACATATATCCTCCTGCGGTCTTTCTTTGACCGTTACAACATTGAGAAATGTGACAGTTACTTATTCCAAGTAAAACCTTTGCTTCTTTAGCTCCCCAAAATCTACGAATAAAATTACCTTGTAAATCCAGTTGATCTACTGGTCTTACTCGTGGATTTTGCTTTCCAGCATATTTTCCTGCCATTTTTTGACTTTGATGTTCTAATTGTTCTACTGAATGTCGATGCCCATAAAACGGATTATTAACACCAGTTCTCAGTTTTGCCTTATCACTTAGTTTCTTTCTGGTTTCCTCTGAAAACTCTTTGTCCTTCATTTTTTGAATTGATTCTGGTTTATGTTTATATCCAAAAGTACCATCGCCGCCAAGAGTTCTGTTGTATCCGTATTGTGGCAAATTGGTATGATATTTGTTAATCAATTCAATTTCCATATCTTTGGCATCCTTATCACTTAAGTTAGTGGCAATGATTATATGTTCAAAATTATCCCAGCCATATTTCTGTATTGCGTTCCAAAAATGTGGATTGTTTTTATACTTAATACCATTTCTACCCCAACGATATTCGGCTTTACTTCTACAAGTAATTCCAATGTATTTTTTACCTTTCGGACTAACATGAATATAAACTATCCAATTCTTTTCCATATAATCACCACGCTTGCATTTCTTGTTATTAAAGCCATACGACATGATTTTGCATTAATTCTAAGAACGCATCTCGCCCCAAATCGGAAGGACTTGCTTTGCTGCCTTTTGATAGAATGAGATTATCTTTATCATAAATGTAGCCTACTTTATTTTTGAATACCGCATTGTCCAGTATCAATTTTTCAGCTTGCATTCTTACATTGTCCTCTTCCAGACCTTCATCATAAGCAAGGACGATCTTTTTCGTCATGAGTGACTTTAAGTATTTAGCCTGAACATCACTTATATCACAACCACAAGTTGCAAGTCCGATCCTGCTCCCCATTGAATGAAGCTGCTGGACAAACTTTTCTGATTCTCCTACAACAACAATATTTTTCTGTTGAATAAAATCATAATTATGATGATAACCGTACAATGTTAGACTGCGAGAACAAGGAATGATCGGCAACCACCGTTCATCCTTGGAACATTTCGTATCATTCAATCTACCCATAACACCACACAATTTGCCATCCAAAGTATATTCAGGAACAGTAATACGGCAGCTTTCCAAATCAAATCCTACTTTGAAAAACTCCTGCGTCTGAAAGTTGATTCCATCTTTGAAAAACATTGTGTTGTATTTGCCAAGATATTCATCAATTTCAGATTCGTCATAAATTTTCATTGCATACTCTGGTTCGTTAATCTCTTTCATAAGACCTTTATAGAAACCAGAAAACGGATAGCGGATTTTACCACTAAACTGACTTTTCTCTAACCCCAATTGATTGGCAATATAATGCAGTGCTTTAGGAAACGACAGCTTTTTTGTTTGCATGACCAGAGAAAATAGATTTCCATGAAGATTAATTGAAAACCCATCAAACTTCAAAGTATCTAATTTCAAACGCATTGCTGTTGGATTTAAACCTTCTTCTCGACTAAAACGCAGCTCATTTTTTTGCTGTCGGTATGTGATTTGCGTATATTCCATACTTTCAAGGAGGGAGATACACGCATCTACATTATTTGATAAATAATTTGTCAATGATAACGCATTTATGATAAGTATCTCCCTCCGTTTCTATTTCTCATATATTATTCAAGCCATCTGTTATCTATATAGTAAAACCCATATACGGCAAAACCAGTTAGTATGATCCAGAAAACCTAAAACAACACAAGCTGCCATTCTGTTTCCAGATGCTCAATTGTTTATACTCATTCAGCATGACAGTATAAGCCAAAGTTGAGAATTTCCCCTTTGTATTATCAAAAGCAATAGCTGCCTTACATAATCCAATTGCCAGAGCATCATAGTATTCATCCAGATTAATGCTCTTTTTATTTGCCAAGCTATAAATCAAGTTGTGATTTTCAGAAACAATCCTTTGCTGATCTAATGTTAATTGTTCCATTATTATCACTCACTTTATTTATGTTCATTGAATACTGAGCAGTAACCCTTTTCACGCCAACGGTTATATCGTCCATTGAATTCATAAAGAACCTGAATTTTATCATCGTCATTTCTTGTCTTATCTAAGAATGCGATGATATATTTTTTATCTCTATCAAGTTGCACAGATTCACGAACATTGGAATATTTTCCGCTGGAATCTTTCTTTAACTGATACGGCTTTACATCAAACTTTTCGCCGGGGAATTCATCATCCCAAAGAGGACGGCAATACACCATCTCTGAGAAAACTTCCTTGATCTGCTTTGCATTGGACAAACAGCTTGCATCCAAATATCGCTTATTCAGAGTATGAAGTGCAAGCTGATAAGTACAGATCAAAGAAATGTTTTCACGACTGGTAATCTGAAACAGTTTACGACTATGGATAAGCAACTGCTGCCACATAGCTTCGTCAATTTCATCCTCAGATTTCATGGTATCAAACATGATCGTCTGGTATCCCAACTTTGCCAGTTTCTTAATGATGCGTTTGACCTTATTTATGTCATTATCAAACATCTTGATAAACTGAATATTAGAATACTTCTCTCTGGAAATCTGCTTTGCTTTGCGCAAATATTCCCACTGTTCATCTGTAAACTTACCCATTTTCAGCTTTTTGCGAGTCAGACCCCAATAGTCCAGATCATTCGTAAGAATGTGAACAAGCAAAAGCTGCTTAAAATCTTTCGATCTTTGCTCATTGCTGATGACGGCGCACTTTACACCATCATCCGTCATGGGGATGATCATATTCTCAAACACGAAACTGGTTTTACCAACACCAGAATGTCCAGCGAACATATACATATCACCAAGAGGTGTACCAAGTGTCAGATAATTCAGGATAGGACAATTTTTACCATAGCTGATACCCTGTGCCGATCCATCATCGCATTCGTTGAGGAACTTATCATCAATTTCAAGTGTTTCAATATCAATGTCGTGAGTGTTCTTAATACTGACACTGTTTAGGATATAGTCATAGTAATCATAGACTTCCTGATTTGTCATTTTTGCAAAACGATCCATGTTGGGAATTACATTAAAGCCCTTATCATACAAAGTCATTAATGTATTCATCTTTGCAATCTTGTCATAGTAAGCATCAATATTTTCGACATTTACCAAAGAACAAAGTTCGCTAACCGTTGGATAACCGCCAAGTTCATCGAAATGCTTTTTGACAGTGGGTTTGTTCTCTAAAAATGTGTAGATTGTCACATTATCAAAAGACTTAAATCCTTGATTGAACATTTGTCTGCCCAAAGAGAAATAGAAAATGCCGTCCTCTGTTTTCAGAGTTTCATCATCTTGTGTGTTGACTCTTGCAAAGTCATCATACAATTCAGGCTGCTTCCAAAGGCAAAAAATGAATGTAGCCTCTGCGCTCTCTCGACCTTTGATTAAATCTTCAGGATACTCTTTCCAGTTCAAATTGTTACCTCCTTATAATTCATCATCAATGAGAAAACGACTAATATCCTTACCCTGCTTTTTTGAGCCGATAGCGGATAAATCGCCACATTCAATCGTGTTATTTTTCACTTGTTCGTTTGATGCAGCCATTCTCTTTTCTTTCTTGGCAACATCGGCAATATTACCTTTTACAATGGTAAACATATAAGAGATCATGCCATACTCATTAGAGAATTGTTTATGTTCCAACCAATAATGAATGTCGTTGGCACATTCTTTAAATGTTTCCAAGATCACCTCATTACTGTAAAAGGACAATTCTTTAATCTTTTTAGGGAGAATGGGAGGAAACGGTTGCCCGTTTCCATACCCCAAAAACTCTCTACAAATATAATCAATCAGTTCTTTGTAAGTCTGTTTCTTACGCTGATCTGCATCATATATTTCTTGGCTCTTATAATATTTGGAACCAATCTTTACAAAGGTATCAGTTGTGCCGACTTCGCCAGTAATTGCACATTTGCAACTTCTCGCCATAACTGATTTCCTCCAATGGTTTACTCCTGATTCAGTACCTTAACAATCTGCTCCAAAATAGCAGTAGGAATATCATCTGCATTCTTGAAATTAGGAATGTCATGCTCCTTCATGATTTCCTTAACAGACTTCTTGGTTGCGGCATCTGCATCGGGGAACTTGTTCTGAATAACCTGAAGCAGCTCGGCATTGCGATCCTCGTCAATCTTATTGGCGGCATCTGCCTTCTGCTTTTCGGCTAACTCCTTCTCCTGTTGCTTACGAGCCTCCTTGAGTTCCTTTTCAGACTGCTCAACAGACTTGCCGCCCTTGCTGTGTTCTGCCAGAATAGCGTCCTTCAGAGCCTTAATAAAGGCATCTGCATCCAAAGGAATTTCATCAACAATGTCTGCAAAGCGGGACTTGGAATCAACACTATAATTGTCATCACGGAAAGAGATGCGGCGGGATTCACTGAGAACTCTGCCCTTAACTTCCTCTTCCTTAGTTACAATGTTTTTCTTACCAGTCTTTTGCTTTACGATCTCACGGTCAATATAAGCAACGCCAAGGAAATGCAGTTTTGTCTTGAGCGCATTAAAGTAACGCTGGCTCATATTAGTAGTCAGAATGGAATAAGACTCGCCAGTAATGGGATCATCTACATCCTTTTTCTTAGTGTGACCGATTGCAATAAAAGAAACACCAACAGCTTTCAGTTCCCACAGCTTATCAAGGACAAGCTGAATTGCCTTATCCTCACCAGCCATAAATCCGCCAAAAGCTGCCTTAATAGAAGTGATCTTGGGTTTATCTGGATTTGCTCGATTGTGCATACGAATAACTTCAGGCTCAGTGATCTCAAGCAACTGGTCAAAAGTATCCAGAATGACAACACGCAAATCCTTATAGTCAGTCAGCTTATTTTCAATAACATCATCGCAGAATTCCTTGAAAGTTGCCCAATCAGGAATCTTAGCAGACACGATACCATTGATAGCGTCATGACCATCTTCCTTGCCAATATCCAAAGCAATATAACCGTCATCGCCAACCAGCTTTTCACAGACTTCCTTGATGACGGTGGACTTACCGATACCGCTCTCACCAATCAGACCAATGTTATAAGCGAGAGGATCAATACAAATCTCACGCTTTTCACCAAATTTTCTTGCCATTATGTACTACCTCCTTAGAACAAATCCTCTTCGTCTACATCGCCCTTGTCCTCGTCCTTATCAAAGGGAGGCTCGTCATCGTCATCCTCGTCCTTCTTGGACTTAGACTTTGCAGACTTGGAATTCTTCTTAGCTTCCTCCATCGTTTCATCTGCGGCAGGAACAAAAATCTTTTCCTCAAATTCGTCTGCGGTATCATCACATTCCAGAACGCCATCGGCATAATCGCCTTCCAGCTTAGGCTCGAACAGACGGAACTCGTCAATGCGATCACCGTAGATATTGCCCTTGGGACGGAAATCATCAACAGACTTAATACCAAGTTCGACCTGTTCACGCTGAGAATCGGTCAGCATAGACTCGTCAAACTCTGCTTCTTCAGCACCACGGAGCAGCACAATCTCCCAAGGAATATGTACCATATTCTTGTTCTTGACCTTGATGTACTTCATCTTGTAATCGAACAGCTTCTTGTGCTTTTCATTCTCAAGATCGTACTTTGCGCCAGAGAACACAACCTGAATGGGGACATATTTTCTGCCCTCGTCCTTGTTGATATATTGCTCAATGTAGCAATCCAAGGTCATCTTCTTGTTTTCGTCAAAATCGCTGTCATCAAGGCTGCTCTTGTTGTAGAACAAATCCATAGTCAGAAGCAGACGATTCTTTCTCTCTTCAGGAGCAGCAAACACATTCTGGATGCGGAACTTACTGAAATAAGTCTTTTTCTTTGCATACCAGTCACGAGTAAACTGACCAGTAACAACAACACGACCATCATAATTGGGCAGATGCTCACGCAGATGCTCAATCATATCGTAGGCGGTAATAAACTCCTGTCTGCCGCCGTGTTCATCACCAAGATCAACAATGTACTTACGGTAGTTGGCAACCTTTTCGATAATGTCCTCGTCAAAACGGTCATCCCAATCTACATCCATCTTTTCATTGTCAACATCCATTGTCTTAATGACCTTTTGCTGGCTGTCAAAAGCCTCGACAAAAGCCATATTCATGTCGGTTTCCTTGATGCCGAAAGTCATAGACAGCATCTTCTTGGTTTCCTTGGTCTTTTCATCTTTTTTAGAAATTTCCTTGCAGAAAGGACGCTTAGTATCTGCCTTCTGCTTAGGAATTACTGGTGTCCCACAAAAACTAAATCTGGATTGATAACTCATAAAACTTTACTCCTTTATACTTTTTCAAAATTCATTTCAAGAAACTTTCTACTTGCAAGATAATCACATAGATGTACAAACTTTTGATATTTTGTTTTTGGCATTGGAAGCACCACTTTAGAATTTTTTGCTGTATTCCATTGCCCCATGTGTGTTGCAATGCAATCATAAATCAACTGCATCTGATCATCATTTAACAAATCAGTTTCAATATGACATTGCTTTACAAAATTAGCTGCATGAATAGGATGATCAAACACTGTGTTTCCTTCTCGCTTACCTTGTTTTTGACCATCGTGAAGAAAGAGTGCAACCAATATCAAATCTTTTTCCTCTTGTGTAAACTTAAACATATCAAGATTAAACAATTCATTTGCAATCCATACAGCAGCTTTCGTATGTCTCAAAAGTCCTCCATCTTCAAGAGCATATTCAGGATGATTTTCACCACTTGATGATGCAGCAACATGGAAGAAATAATCAGGAAGATTTGCAATGCAATATTCAAGAAACTGTCTGATATTGTCTGTCTGAATAAGAGGGATTTCTTTTAGAAAATATTCTTTCTTACTCGGCATCATTCTCTGCTCCATTCTCTTCTCTAATTAATTCTGAATCATTTTGCTTATTAGGTTCATTTACCACATTCAATGAACGCATACACCATTTGCGAAGTTCAATAAGTTGCATTTGCGGATTCATTCGCTGTTTTTGATACTTATTAAGTCTCTCTAAAATTGAACCGCACATTGTTTTCATTCCATGAGAAAGTCCGCTGAGATATGCTCGTTGCATCATGTTTTCTAACATCTTTTCCCAATCTGTCTTTTTTGTTTCAGAAGTCTTTTCATTTGATACATCATTCCCAATTTCAATTACATTCTTGTTTCCCTCTGACATTATTATTCTCCTTTACTTGTATTTATTGTTATTAAGCCTTTAAAAATATGCTTGATAACCTCTTTTGTCCATCCGTTTCCACATAAGGAACGGCGCACATTATCCCCGTAGCCCTCTGTAAAACCATCGGGAAGAGTTTGTAAACGCTCATATTCAACTGGTGTTAATTTACGAATACGACCATTATCCCAAACTTTCTTTTCTTGATACCCACCATTTACACAGGTCAATGTAGCACATTTAAAATCAGGATTATAAACACGCTTTAATAAATCATGTGTATTTACTTCTAAAGTGGCGATCACTCGTTTATCATTACCGTGATATGTAAATGGTTTGTTGTAATAATCCTTTTCTGGTACATCATTCACCATAATATCACGCAACACAGATGTATTTCGTTCTGGCAAATCTGCGATGGGAATATTCGTCCAATATAGACGTTTTCTCTCTTGTGCGGAAAAGTCCGCAGAATTTATCATCACAGGACTTGCCCCCCCCAAGTTTAGCAGTGATGATATTTTCATCAGCTTTTTGCTTGGGAATGACATTTTCCAACAGGTAATACTTTGGTTGGATTTCTTCAACTGCTCTGGCAAATTCATAGAAGATTGCAGATTTTCCTTTCAGACCAGAACATACATCTTTATTTTCTTGCCGAACAACTGATAGGCTCTGGCAGCAAGTGCCAGCCATAACCAAATCAAAACCTTTGAACTGTGAGAAATCTGCTCCAATTACATCTCCATGATGAACGATGTTCGGAAAATGCTTTTTGCTTAATTCAATAGCGGGAGCAAAAATCTCATATGTATGATATTCTTCAACTGGAATCCCAAGTTCCTGCAAAGCAAGGTATCCAGTTTCCAAACCTCCGCAAATAGACAATACTTTCATTCATTATTCCTCTTGATCTTCATATTCCAGAGGCGTATGTACCAAAGCATAAACTCGGTTATCACCTTGAAAAATTACATCTTTAAAAATATCTTTGTCCTCTACCAGATAACAGTCATCGCCCATCAAACAAAAAACTTGGATTCCTTTGTTTAGGGCATACATGACTTCATCAAACACACCATGACCAATCACACCAGAAACAGTTGAGAATACCACTGCATCACACTGGTCAATCATGGCAAATGCCTGTTTCATGATCTCGCTTTCAGGAATGTTCTGAGACAGAGCATCTTTCGGATTAACAATTTCAAACCCATCCTCAAAATCAAATCCATTCTTGATCACAGACATTTCAAAAGTTTCAATGGGAGTTCCATACTTCCAAATATGGTGCGCATAATAGATTTTCATAACAGCCTCCTTAAAACAGCTTGCATCCCTCAGATTTAAATTGCTGGATTTGATTTTCCCAATCCTCTTGTGTCCAGCCGAATTGTTTCATCAAACACTTTTTACACAAAAACTTTTCTGTGCTGCGTCCAAACATTTTCATGTTCATTGCCAACGCATTTTTATCTTTAATGCGCATTAGCTGGCGCAAATGATTGATACATCCGTTAGAGCAATAACGATTGAAATATTTTCTTGCCACATCTAAATCTAATCCTGAATAAACTGCATACTCCTGAATAACTTCCTTTGTTGGTTCATTACGGTACGCACCACCAGTCCATGCTTTCATTACATATTCTTCAATGGTGCAATTCATAATTAACCATTTATTGTTATTAATGAAGTCATTTCTCAAAATGTCACGCCAATGATTAAATAAATATGGATACCAATACTTATCTAAAACCCATGTGTATTTCGTATAATTCGGACAAGCAATGCCGCATCCAACACGACTATATCCATATCGGTATTTATCATTGATCTCAATTCCTTCATCAAGAATATAAAGCCATACATCTAATTCCGACCACTGGCGAATAGGCAAAATACCAATCCAATCACGATTGCCCCATTTTTCATTAATCCATATATCGGTATAAGCAGCTCTCTTTGTTGATTCTTCATTTCTCATACCGAATAAAAAAATCAAAGATTCTTCATCTGAAAAATAGTCAATTGTAGGGCTTTCTTTGAAGTAATTACAACAGAAACGGTTCAATCTACTTGGTATCATTTGATTGCCCCCCCGTCATAACGCTGGATGTACTTATAAAAGCCACCATATTTCGGATCGGGCAGGATGTGTTTAAAACCGTTGCGTTTTGCCATACGGTTACTCTCTCCAACATCCAAGGTTGTAACATTGAAATATGTTTCAAAATCAAGTCCAGCCTTTTGTGCCAAGTGAGTTACTACCATGCTGTCTTTGCCAGTAGAATTTGTATTAATGATTCGTCTGTCAGACGATAAACAGTTGGAACGGAGCATCGAAATGCTATGTTGTTCAAGCTGCTGTAAGCGTTCACGATTGCGCTCAATGGTTTCTTTCCATGTTTCAAAGTCAGCATAATCCTTGTTTTGCTTATGCTTCTTCATCATAACAGTTAATTGGTCATCAACATTAATTCGGAATAAGGAAACTACTTGCCCCCCCGTCTGAAGGCTTTCACAATATTATTATCAAGCCAAAAAGTGTTTTCTTGAAACCAATCAACTGCACAACCGTTATTCTTTAGAAACTGGATGTATTCAGGAAAAATCGGTTGCATAGTTACCTCACTTCATGTATTGTTTTACTTTCATGCTAATTTCGCTGATGATATTAGTACGAAAGTAAGTTAAATCGGTACTGGTACGGGATATGGAAACGGTGAGCAGCGAGTCAGAATCATTACCATTGCCGCCGCAATGACAACTAAAGCAATCCACTTTACGCCGCTACGACTTCGCACAATCATAGACGCTCTCTCCTTTCAGTACATCTCGAATATCACGCCCATCAATTTCATTGCCGATGCAATCCCATCCGTCTACTTTTTCTCTTGCGAATAATTCAATTCTTGGTATATCTCCACAGAGTTCAACAATCCGATCTCGAATTTCAGACGGTTTCTTGCTATGTTTCATTACTCTCGCATCGCATATTTGATGAACCGATCTGCTAATTCGGGGGGGGGCAACCTCTTGTTGCAAGTAAACATAATTCACTATTTGATCTTGTCCAGTAACCTAAACCCCAAAACCAACTGTCAGATTTCTTGTTTCGTTTTACCCAATTGAAACCACAAGTCTTATATTCAAAACCCCATCTACGAATAGTTTCTAAACCTTCTTGTAAGAGAGGGAAAGTAACCCACAGAAATAGTACACAATTATCAGCAGCCAATTTATCAATTGGCAAATTATAAATATCCTCAATGGTCATACACTGATAATGACATTCTGCTGATTTTTGCTCTTTTCCTTTTTCTGAGTAGGTTTTAAAAGTCCACGGAGGATCGGCGTATATGATATTATATTTTTTCATACGCTTCTCCTTTTATTTCTTGTTATTTGTTTAAAATAAACAAATTCTCTGTGATGTTTTGTCTGGACGCATTATCCAGTGTTCTTTTCACTGGCTGCGACCAAATTGATCTCCAATTCTCTGGTGCTTGCTGTTCTGAAACCAAAACAACATTCGTTTCGAACGCTTGCTCTGCCCATTTCCAGAATTCATCATGATCGAAATCATTTTCGTATCCAGTCGTTCCCTTATAAGGAATATCACAGTAGATTACACCGCCACGAAAATGTTCTAAGTCAAGAGTTCGATAGTCTGCCTCGGCAAACTCCACATCCTGTAAATTGGGAAGCTGCGCAATTACATTCCGCTTTGCCTCGTCATAATAATTCCGATATGTGCCGATTTTGGTTTTGACAATGCCAGCCCTGCCACCAAAGAATTTTCCGTTATAGGACGCAAGGAAACCAACGGCTCCAATATACCAATCAGGATATTTACCATCCTGCATTTGATATGATTTCCTTACTGCCGCATATTCCTCCTGCGTAATTACATCAGGCAAAAATGTAATCTGATCTCTATGCTTGAATAGTTCAATCAGATAATGATTAATGTCATATCCAATCTTTCTATCACAAGAAATTTTGTCAATTACATTTGCCCCCCCCGATAAACGGCTCTAAGTAAAATGCTGCGCTGGTATTATCTATGTAAGATTGAATAATCGGAACGATATGTTTGGCAATGCGGCTTTTTGAGCCTACATATTTGATAACTGCCACCTCAATCTTTTAATTTAATCCATTTTCCCAAATCCTCTAATGTTCGAATTTGCTGATCAAAATCCTGATCGGTAAAGACTACAACCTCGCTGGGAAACGGAGCTGCATCTTTCTGGTTGAATTTCAATCGTCCTTTGACAAAACAAACATATTTCGCATTTGGGAAAATGAAATCATGCTGTGCTTTTGTGTCGGTTCGAGCAGGAATGAGCATTACAGCAGTAATGCCATTCTCTCTGCTCTCACGACAACATTTTTCAATCCAATCTTCCTGACCACTCTTGCCTTTCGTTCTACGAGAGTATGGAGGATTACAAAAAACTGTTTGCCCCCCCCAATTTTTCGTAAGACCATCATTTTGTTCCGTATAATACAGTTCGCATTTATGATTTGTATCATCGGCACATGGATCAAGTGTAAAATGGAATACTGAATTGAGTCTGTCAAAGAACGACTGAGGCGTAGACCAGTTATTATTTCCAGTGCTGAACATAACTTCTGTATTCATATTAACCTCTTTCGTTCCTGTATTTCTTGTTATGTGTTGTTCATTACAGACGCAAAAAATAAATCTCGCAATTCAATGATGTTAGTAGGATGATTTTCGTCATTGGCGAGTTCCTTGACGAAACCATAAAATTTATTTTCCAGAGGCGTAAGCAAAGAACCCATGTAGCGATACTGACCGCTGCGGAAAACAGAATGAGCAACAGAACGCATATGCTTCCACAGCTTATAGTAATACAGCTTCAGCTTGACCATATAGCCAACACTGTCCTCTACCACAAAACCCTCAATCTCCTTACCGTCATACAGATAATCCTCTGCGGTAACTTCTGTGTACCAGTTATAAAAATCAGTCCAGTTATCAATCTGGATTGCTTTCTTCTTTACCTCAAAGCCGAACTTTTCAAACTGAACCAACTTGGAATAAGGCAGCTTTTCAAACTGCATCTTATTCTTTACTACATCCAACAGGAACAGTCTTGACTTATCGTATTTGATGATGTGAGGATCGTTTTCCATATCAACACATTCAAATACGAATGTCACATCATTGTTCTTCATATATTCCTTGAGTTCATCCAGATTTTCGCCAACCTGATAGAACATGGAGCGCATATAAGCGGAAAAATCACCCTGCGGATCAGACTTGCTTGAGATAAAGAAATCATCTGTATCGGGATTATAGGACACCATACCAAGGAAACCATTCTCCTTCACATAAGCGGTTACAGGGAACTTTAACTTATGCTGAAGCATATCAAACTTAGTTTCAGGCATTTCGTTCACATTAAAGAACTTGTCATAGGAACGAGCAACGATTCTTCCATTCTCAGTATTGATGAACAATCCTCTTGCTTTGGTAGTCTGCTTATTCCACTTTTTATCGTAGAATGCCTCTCTGGTGAAATTGAAAGAGGAAATGTTGCCGTATTTCTTTTCAGTGATGTACTTATTCTTACGCATCTGATCAACCATTTCCATCACATCAAGTTCTTGCTCGGTATATGCAGTTACCTCAGCTTCTTTCTCTGTCTTAAACACGGTGTTCTTGACATATACAGGATGGAAACCATCTGCATCCAGCACGACTACTCGCAGATCGCCGCCAAACTCAACGCAGCCTTCCAGATTGAAACAACGCTCGGAAAGTTCGATAGGCAGATTACGAGTGTTTCTATGACCGAAAATTTGATAAGTGTCGGGAACTGCCATACGATCAAAAGTATGAGCCACATCGACATAATCACTGTATCGACCAACACCACGAATCATCTGTTCCGTTGCCAGTGTGGTCATATTATCAGGAATGAAACTCAGACCAGCATGAGTTACAAGAACAGTCTTTTCATGATACTTGTAATAAGCACACTGACCAAACTTACGATAGAGCATTCGAGCAACCTTAGTATCAAGCCCCCCCGCCTCAAGCTGACGGCGAGTTACCTTTTCAAACTCAGGGGACTTGCCAGTGCCGCCATGTGACCAGTACCACAGCCAACGCTCATGATTTCCTTCCAGCAGGATCACGTTCTTGCGCTCCATAATGCTGTAAAGGAAGTTGATAACCTCAATATTTTCAATGCCACGATCAATGTAATCGCCGCAGAAAATATAGAGTTCGTCATCCTTCAAACCATCTTTCAAATATTCCTGAAGGACAGTATTACAGCCGTGAATGTCACCGATATGATGGATTCTCTTATAGTTGGAAAAATCCATAGGCTTATACCAGATACGATCCAGTTCATCAGGACGCAGCTTTGTAATACCTGTCGGAATAGACTGTGTTGCAAAACGAGCATACATCTTTTCAATGGCTTCTTCTGGTACTTGCTTATAATCAGGACGAGTCAAATTCCTGCGCTTACACTCTTCCATAGGAACATCGGTAAAGTCAACGCAATAAATACGATAGCGATAAGTCTGTGCCATCGTTTTGTAACGATTCATTTCAACCGTTTTGGAGTTCGTAGCATCAATCACAACAAACTCGCCACGCTGCATTCTGGCTTCCAAAATCTGAAACAGAAGTGACCAAACTTTCTTTTCATTGTCCTGACTGATACCGAAAGTACCATTTGTAGTCATCACAGGAGATTGACACAACAGACGGATTTCGTCAGCAGACAAAGCATACTGTTCCAGATTGTTTTCTTTGATAAATGTGGTTTTGCCGACACCGGGCGCACCACGCATTAACAGTAAAACTCTCATATTATTACCCCTTATATTTGCTATGCTTGGTAGTGTTCATCCGTCACATCTCTTTATTCTCGGCTTTCGCCTTGAATAGAGATGTTAGGATGAACTGATTAACTCAGTTACAGAAGGCCGGGGCGAACCCAAACGAATAGTTGGCATAGCTGCTGTTCGCACTCCCCGAAGTGCTGACATAGCAGAAGTAGTTCGAGGCGTCCGCATAAACAGAGCGCAACCACTGCCAGTCATTCTCGCCCTTTGTGTTCTTCTTACAGTAACAAATGTTTTCCTGAGCATAAAACTCATACCAGTTACCTTCGCCGCCATAAGACCAGAACTTGCGTCCATACAATTCCTGCTCAGACTTGAGCCAAAATTCATCAATGGTTTTCTGCATATTACCATTACGGTCTACACTCTGCTTATAAACAGGTTTAACAATAGCTGCCAGATCATCAGAAACATTGTTCTTGAAATCTCCATTCAAGAAAGAACGAATATCAGAATCATCCCACCAGACAGAGTTTCCGTCCCTACGCATTGCGGATTCATCTTTGTAGAGATCGACCATATCCCAAGAGATAGGAGCCTTACCGCTGTTGTCAGCCAGATCATCATGGTCAAAACCAATAATCTGATATGTAGCAACGAAACCATTCTTCATGTAGTCCTTCTTCGTTGCGCCAAGCGCAAAGTATTCTCTGGCTTTACCAGACTTTGCGATTTCGTCCACTCTGCGCCAAGAAATATGATCCAAATTGGTCATCGGCAGCGTCATGGGAAACAAAAAATCAGAACTGTTTTCTCCATCAAACTTCACCGTAACAACATCATTCTCCTGAACGATGTGCAAGCTGGGAAATCTGTCCAAAACATTCTGATCAATACGAAGTTCCATGTTCAATTCTCCTTTTCTGAAAACCTTAAAAATTAATACAATACTTTTCGATGCGTTGCTTTTCCAGTTCATCGGGATAGGTATCCCATTTTACGACTTTGTACTCTTGTGTGACTTCTCCTGTAATGTCATAAAGCCGACCATCAATTTGCGTTACAAAATGGTTTATTACTGGATCATACATCATTACTGCTTCAGGGAAACGGTTGCACAAGATAAATGCAAACCAATAACAACATCCACAAGTAAAAGATGTGAGAACTTCACTCCACTTTCCACACATAGTAAATCTGTCAATAAATTTCATTACTTCATTGTGCAATCTTTCACTCCCTTTGTATCGGACACTCTATTCAGAGCTGCATTACCAGCCCTCAACAGAATGCCCGATTACTCAGACATTCCTTTATATTTAATTTGCTGCTTGACAGCCTTGTTGTTCACGAAAGGACAAGCATAACAATTCCCAAAACAATATCCCAAGGATTTTTGACTATCTTTGGTCTTTTCTGCCTATACTTTGAACTTTGTTCCAAGAATAAACTTTGAAACTTGAGCGTTCAGCTTTGGGCTTTGAGCATTGAACTTTACAGCGATTTTTCATTTTCCGAAAATGCCAGCCGCTCTATCTTTGCGGCGCATAATCAGAAAACCAAATTCTTTTAATATAATAATCCATAATTATATGTATAGAATTACAATCATCTGTAATTTGTTTTATGCTGGGGATAGTTTTATTTCTTTTACATCAAAGACCAATCCCCAAAAACTCAGATGTGTTATGGTTTATCGTTTTCGTCAAACAGCAAATGAAATACCGCCGTTAGTATTCGATTGTGATCGTGGTCAGAGCGTTGCTTACGCTAAGAACCGCATCCACTTCAGGCATGAACGCATTGATTATGTCATCCAGTTCAGAAATCTTTTTCTCAAGACCAAGAGGATCAATCATCTCAACCGTGTTAGACTTAATGTAAGTCTTGACGCTGGTATCATATTCCTCGCTCTTAGCTGCGGTTTCCTTGCTACCCATCAGACCAGTAACAAACTGCTCTGCCTTTTGCTGAAGCTGAGAGTTCTGCTTTTCCAACTCAGCCTTCGCACGAGAAAGCTGGGATGCCATATGGTCACGCAGTTCAATATAGAACGCCATACCATGATTCTTCTTGTCGATAGCCTCAACGACAGTGTAAGTCTTGCCGCCGATCTCAACCTTAGTCACAGCATTGGATACATTGACAGCATCCTTAATTGCATTGCGCCGCTTAATCAGATCAGTAATCTTGTCATAAGACGCAAATGCAGCTTCCTTGAAAGCATCGGGAGTAATACCGTGAACCTTCTCCTGATTGTTCTTCTTGTTGACAACGAAAGTTGCAGCCGCCATCGAATCAATAATGCGCTTATCCAGAACCTTCAGTTCTGCCAATGCACGATGAATGGTAAGGGTTTCCTGATTTGCCATAGTAAATTCCTCCAATAAACTTTGAATTTTGATGTGTCACGATCTTTGGATTCGAACCAAAATCTCCGCATATTGCGGCGTTCTGCCATTAAACCATCTCGTGTTGTTCTTGTATTTCTTGTTATTTATGTAATGTTTAAGAGGCGCAACCCCTTAAACAAGTTCGGATTACTCCGAATATTTATAGCGTTTGAACTCCTGATACTCGTCAAACTTTTGAGAAAGATAATAACGCTGGCGTTGTTTGGTCAAGTCGATATGATCCATCTTGAACAAATCACGAAGCAACTCATAATCGTTGCGACTGATATTTCCATTTTGTTTTTCGTACTCATGAACTCGATAATATATGCCAGAGTCATAAATACGCTCCCACTGGAAAATGCGTCCTGTATCAGCAGCGGCTTTGATTGCATTACTGCTGGTATTGATCAGTTGCTTATCAGTCATATGCGCCGTCTTATAGGTACGGAACAAATACTGCGTTTGTTTATATGGAACAGTCATGCCGCCAAACTTTCCAGAGTCAAATGTGTCCGCATCACGATAATGAAATAAATAAGGAACAATGCTTGGTGAAAGTTGCACTCTCTGTCCTGTTACTGGATCAAGAACAGAACCATCATCGTGTAGATCAGACTTGAGAATATCTGGCAAATGTTTTACTGGAATTCCATGCCACACAAGGAGAGCTGCGCAACGGAATGTTGAGAAATCACAAACCTCTTTGCCAAAGACAGTTTCCATCAAATCGTTCAAATCATCCAGATTTTCAAAGTAATAAGTATCGTAGAAAGCTGTACGATCCACATTCTCAAAGAAAATCTCTCGAATTTCTTCCAGCGGTTTAATAGAACCATTACCTGTTTCATACATCCACCGCATGAAATCGCTGATCTTGCTCTTATGAGATTGGAAAACATTCATCTTCATAATGGCAAGCTGCGAGTATATATCAAGCATATCCTGACGAGTCAAATCATCATAAGCAACATCAGTCAGATTAAAGAACCTATTGACGATATTGAAAGTTTCTTGCTTGTATTTGTTGTTATCAGGGTTATTTAAAAAAGTTTCCGAAACATACTTTTCGATCAAATCCAGATCAAGCATTATCATCACCTCTCCTTAATATTCTACCAAAACAATTTGTTTTTGTCAAGGCATTTATTGCATTTCTTGTTATTATGCTGTAACAGGAAGTCCAAGACTAACAAGGATTGCCTGATTAATTTCATCCATCTTTTCAGATGTGACGCTGCTGACAAAGTTTTTCAGCCGATTTTTATCAATCGTTCTTACCTGTTCCAGCATAATCGTAGAATCTGAGGATAATTTGCATTCATTGACAGAGAGGTTAATGTGCGTTGGCATCGGCTTCTTATTCTGAGAAGTGATTGCAGCCACGATCACAGTAGGACAATGCTTATTACCAGTGTTATTCTGGATCACTATTACGGGTCGAATTCCACCCTGTTCACAGCCGACAACTGGACTTAGATCAGCATAGTATATATCTCCCCTCTTTACAATCTTTTTCATACCGCATTTCTCCTTGCAGACCTTTCTTTATCTTTCTTGTATTTCTGGTTATAGTATATCATGCTCAACGAAGATTGTCAAGCATATCCGCAAAGATTGTTACGAGAAATTTTTATGATAGAGCTGCTGGGCGAAATTCCAAAGATTTGTATATCGCTGATCCTCGTCATCAGACATAGACTGACTGATACGACTGTTATAAACCATAACACTGCTGACAGAAACGGAGTTTTCCAGATCGTACATACCAGCATAAATAATGTGACCAGCACTGTGAATTTGGCATTTAAAGCAAATGCTACGACACATCTGCATCGATGCTCCATTACCATGCAAACGGATATTAATGAGGCGTTTAATCTGAGATTCCTCTACGGCGGACAGTTCGCCAAGCAAATCAGGATCAACCACCAAAACAAGTAAGTCCAACTCTTTGATGTATTGGCACTTATCTTTATTGATATATTCGGTGTCTGCAAAATCCAGAATGTTTTTCCAGTCCTTCTTCTTGCGAACAGGCAAATCATTCGACTTCTCATGCAAAGCACGAATATAATATGTAAATTCTCCAATTCGACATTTGAACTCGGTGTTGCTGAGAGCAGCTACGCTAATCAGTTCACCGTCAGAATAAACAGGCGTTGCAAATTTCCTCATAAACTTTAATACCCAGCCACAAGATCGTTCAATGCCAGTAGCAAAGAAAGTGGGATCGTCCTCCTTCTGGATACTAAAGTAATCATAGTTGCTCAAAAGAGCAAAGAAAGACAGCATCTTCCATTCTTCCATTTTGGTTTCATTAACAAGCATTTTTAGCATCCTCCCCAATTTAGTATTGACAGTTGAGATAATTTCCTCTATAATTGCTGTGTGGTGAGAATTTTATCTAAGTCATACTATACCAGATAATTTTCTCATTGTCAATAGAAACTTAGATTACTTTCTCAAAAGGAGTGTGTTCTATGGCTTCCATTCTATATTCAAGGATTGAGGAACTATGCGACTCGAATGAAATCACGATTACACGGTTAGAAAAAGAATGCGGATTTTCCAATGCAACAATTAAAAAGTGGAAAGATATTAGTATCCCCGGCATCGACAAAGTACAGAAAATTGCGAAATACTTTAATGTAACTACGGATTATCTGCTGGGCATTACCAACATTCCAACTCCTGCCGATGAACTGCTTGGAGATAATGATATTGTCACTTTGCAAAGAGCAAAATCCAAAATGTCCCCTGTTGATCGGGAACGCATGATGCAAATGCTGAAAATTGCTTTTGACTACGCATTCCGTGACGATCAGTAATGTGTCCGTATTATTGGACTGTCACTATGTTACACTGGTATTCGAGGTGATATACTTATGATTCGGTACGCCTATATTTGCAACCAGATTTTGCAGATTTATCGCAATCTGGATGGTTTGTCGTTTCCTCTTGATCCACGCAAACCATTTCAGTTAATGGATAACTGCAAGCTGATGACATATAAGACTTTTTCTGAGATCAACCGCTGCTCATTGCAAGAGGTTTTCTTACTGTGCGAGAGTAAAAGCGGCTGCACTCATTATGATGTTTCCAAAAACAGATACCTTGTTCTGTTTAATTCCTCCACTGCAAACAACAATGTGCTGGGCAGAATTCGTTGGACTCTGGCACATGAACTCGGTCATGTAGTGCTGAACCATCTGCCTTATATTGCAGAGCCGCTTATTGCAGAACACAATTTCAACAATCTTTCTAATCCAGAACTGGAAGCTGAAGCAGATTACTTTGCGGCAGCTTTCCTTTGCCCTATGCCACTGTTTGATATTCTTGGCGTTAAATCGGCAAAAGACATTGAAATCACTTTTGGTCTTTCTCACGAGGCTTCTGAATGTCGTTGGAACGACTATGTAAAATGGAAACGCAATCATCGGAAAACCGCTTGGGAAAATGATCTGAAGCGGATTTATCAGCTCAAACAATAAGTTTAATGCAATACTTCGTTGATTTCTGGTTTCATTTTTTCAATGTCATCTATCATCGTTTGCATAATTCCAACAACAGAATTTAAAATAGTTGCAAAATCAATAAGATATAAAGAAATTCGATAAATTCCAATTCTATTATTTGAATTCGCTAATTTCCTCATATCTTTTTGTAAAGATTTAAGTGCAAACAAATATAACTTCATTTTTAATTTCATAACAATTCTCCTTTATGATTGTATCAATTCATATCCTACACTCTGACCTAAACCGAAGTTTGCCAGTAACCTCACCAAGACTTTTCCGTATGTCCATCCACGCCTCGGATATGAAATACGCCGACACTTTGTATGTTTAACGATAGACGCATACCGTTTGTCAACCTCTACTTAGTCCCGCCAGTCTGGTTTACGATATGGTTGACTGCGCATGGCCTTGCGCTTCAAGTGTTTTATCTTGCAGCCTTTATCTATTAAACTACAAGAACCACATCTTGTTTAGCCTATTTAACTACCTCTTACTGGCTCGATTTGCTTTTGTTGACGGAGTACCATCGCACTCTAAAGTGTTTGCTCGAATGTCCATTCTCTTCTCCGTATCGTAGTCGATAATCCAGCCATGATATATCATTTCACATGGACTTACTGGCGGCGGTAGTAGGATTCGAACCCACGGACGGCTCTTCACCGCCTACGGTTTTCAAGACCGCTGCTTTAAACCACTCAGCCATACCGCCACATCCTGAGCAGTCTCAGTCATGCTCAGGACTATGGAGGGGGAAATTAAATGGATCAAACAGTCATCAACAGATCATTCAGTTCATCGACTGCTTCTTTATGTTCAACCTTTGCATCGTTGTAATACCGCTTCATGCGCTCGGCGTGTTTCTGCGCCGCAACAACAGCCTTTTCAGCTTCCACATACCGCAGGGCAGCTCTCTTGAGCCGCTTTGCGGTAATTTTATTGTTGCACTTCAGAGCCGCCAGACGCTTACCAGTATCCAGAGAGAAAGTGTCATGAGGATCACACTTGGCAACACCCTTAACAGTCTTTCCAGCAAAGGTAGAAACTGCAATTACCTGATTACCGCTGTGGTAATACTTATACTTATCAAACGGAAACCGCATCAGTCTTTTCCTCCTTGTTCTTCTTCACGGTAGGCCATACGACAACAGGAACGGTATCAATACCCATCATTTTATAAACCAGATAAGAGGTATAACCGTCAAAGAGATTGCCGCAATCATCCACATAAATCTCGGTTTCGAATTTCTTGCTCTTACGCCATTCGTCCAGACGCTTATTCAGCTTTTCATTACAGGGAATCGTACTGGCAAAGCTGTAAGGAACTCGAATATCTGCAATGGGAACCTCTCTGCGTTCCAGATTGAGGATAAAGCATTGCTTATCTGCATCTGCTCGATTGGTATAGAACTGATTCTCCATCAGCTTACGAACTGTACCCTTTTCATCAACCACAGAATACATGATTACAGGAGGAACATTTTCGCCGCCAATAGTAAACTGCATAGAAACGACCTTGCAAGTAAGGATTTCATACTTCTTCTGACCAGTTGCCTTAACACTGCCGCTGCCCTTACACTCAGGACAAGCATACTCACGCATAGTATTGTTTTCGATGCACTCAATGATCTGCTCTGCTACCTGCTGCATTGCCTGTTCCATTGTGTCAGCATTAAATGTTGCCGCCTTGCCAAGACGAATCTTTCCAGTGCCATTACAGATCGGGCAAGTAGTCTTTGTGATTTTCTTCAGAACAAATACCTGATCACCAATTCCGATTTTCGTTTCAATGTTCATTGTGAACGCTCCTTCTTTATACTTGTATTTCTTGTTATGTAGTTTATTGAAATGCCAGCACCTTTAACTGACACTTACATTATACTTGCATTTCTTGTTATTGTCAAGACCTAATTGCGATTTTTCTCAAAAAATTTTCCACCATGCTTTTTCACATCATCATATGTAGTTGTGCTGCCAAAACTATTTTCTACCCACACTTCTCCATTTTGAATATTCACCTTAACAGGAAATACAGCATCATCCAATACGACTGTAACCGTCTCTCCGTCCATCTTACGAAGCTGCGCCTTCGTCAAATCCTTTGGAGCATTCTCACATCGAGGAAACGGACACAACTCACAATCTGATGAATCACATTCTTCATAGTCATTTCGTGTAACCGCATAAATAAACGCTACAAATCCAAGCGCAATTATACATAGTTTAATGATCAGTTCCATAATCATTTTCCTTTCTCACTGTTTTGAAATACTCATTTGGCGTTTGCTTCGTTACTGTAATACTAATCACATTAGGATTTTTCAAAAGTTCAATCACCTGTTCGATAGCATCTTCTTCGCCACGCATATTGTAAATCGCACTTCCATTTGCAACTTGCATTTTAATTTTCATGACCTGAACCTCCTATGTAAATTAAAACAGTAGACTTACCGCATAAATGGGAAGTCCGATTGTAACAAAAAACAGCAACGCAAATACAGCGGCTCCAAAAATTCTGATAAAAATATTATCCGTTGGCTGACCATTGATCGTAATCTTAAACTTGGAAAAGAAAATCAGTACAATATATACCAGCACAGTTGCAGCAAGAATATACTTCATCATTTTATGTTTCCTCCATCAAATCATTAATTGAAATAATTTTCCCATACAACATTGTTGCCTTTTCATTGATCATTCGATTGGCATGAAAATGAGCAAATAACCAATGGTCATATTCCAAAACCTGTTCTACCTTTGACAACCATTCTTCCATAGATTTATCTACCGTAGACTGATCTAAGCCTCGTAAAAATAAATCAGTTGGTTGCCACTGTTCGGGACAAGTATGAGATACTACAAGATCGACTTTTTTGATTTTCTTGATACGATTAAAAATTTCATTGCGTTTCTCAGGAGAAATCTGTTCATCTGCGAACCACTGATAGCCGCTGGAAAGTCGATACCATTTATCAACGCTATATGCGCCACCTAAAACCAGCACTTTTCTATTATCCAAATTATAAATTTCTCCATCTTTGGCAAACAACAAATTCGGATAATTGTCCTCTACATAAAATGTTCCAAACTCATTTGATTTCTCATGATAGGTTTCAATGTTTTCTGGACGCATTTCATGATTTCCATGAATACAAAAATAGGTTCTGCCACTATCTTGCAGCTTTTGCTTATGGACACATTCATTTAAAGTTCTATTGTAATTTACGCCCACATCTCCCAGCAGAACAATAATTTGATCCGCAGTATGAGGAATCTTTTTATAGTCCAGTCTGCGTAACAGGTCATCTATCTGACCATGCACATCACCAGTAAAATAAATCATTGGACTTCTCCTTTCTCCACTTGGGGAATTAAATACTCAGCACCAATTCCATTTTGTAATTACCACGATCATGAGCTTCTACATCATAATTGCATAACTGAAAATCATCATCCGTTGCATCAGGATTATAAGGCATAGTATAGCCGACACGAAGCAAATGTCTGAGAACACGGCGAACAGTTGTGTTACGACTGCATCTCTCTTCAAAAGCAAACTGTCCAGAATCCAAATCCAGCAAAGTACAATAACCAGTTGTACTTCCGCTATACTTATTTTTATTATCACGGAATGAAACTACATAATAGATTGCATCAATGCTATCTCCATTGACCTTGTTTTTCAGCAAGACAACCGATCCGTTATGTAGATTAAGTTTGCGATTCAGATCAACATATTGCTTTTGACCTCTTACAATAACATTATTCATTGTTTGTATTCCTCCCTAATTCTTTGATGGAATATTCCAAGATGACTTTCCTCCGGGAATTGCGCTGGGAATAACCATAATTCCATGTTCACGCATAATGGACTTCATTCGTTCCAATTCTTTATGCAGACTATTGATTTCACGCTCCTGCTTTTCAACAATTCGCAAAGTCTTTTCACGCATTGTAGCTGCTCGGTTTACTTCGTCTTGTTCCAGTTCTTTCCCATCAAGCCACTTATCAACAGAGTGCATAATACCAATGATTGTATATTCTTTTTGACTCAGTTCTTCCGATGTGTTCCGCAATCCATTTTCGGCAATTTGACACTGTTGCTGCCAATATGATACGAGATTTACGCCTTCTCCATCGAATAGCTTTTCTTCTAATTCCTCAATTGCATATGCGGCTTCTCGTAAAGCAATATCTTTGGGAGAAATGCCGTTACGAGCATTTGCATGACATCTCGTTACCAGTTCTTCATACATGGGATTCCTCCTTATTAAACACAGAATCGTGCGCTTCCTGCGCTCCATCTATAAAGCTATCCAGAGGCTCTAAATCACCGTTTAAATGATAGTTGGCAACCTCATATCCTTGTCCATAACAGTCAGCAAAGTAATCTTTATAGGCTTTCAAAGCGGCATTCTCTTTCTCTAATTCTTTTATTTTTGATTTTGTTTCTGATAGCTCAAGAGCAAGTGAAAAGCTCTTTGCACTCTCACCAGACAAAACGACTGGTTGCATTTTACGAAGCATGGTTATCTCTGCGTGTTGACTTTCCAATAACTCTGCTATTTGCCCAGCTTCATAGGTACTGATTTCTCCAACGCCATGTTCTGCGTAATATTTCAAACTTTCTAATAATACCTCATACATAATCAGGACTCCTTCTTATCTGCTGGGACAAAATGTTTAGCACAAGAATATTCCCACTGATTATTTCTATAAATCAAGAAATGTGGAAATCCGTTTTTATTATCACGAACAGCACAAACCATGTATTTCTTGTTATCTCGCTTGTCAATTACGAACATTTTCGTATTCTCCTTTGAATTTCAAATAGAGTTGATATTTCCTATCCAGCCGTGTTGTTGGAACAGAATCTTTATACAAAAGATCAAGTGCTTTAATAGCGTTTGTGCATCCATAATTAATTGTCTGAGATGCTTTTTGTATATTTGGTTTTCCTGTTGCGGTTCTCAAAACTACGCCGTTGTCATAAAAGAAATCTTTAATTTGTTCCAACATCTCATTTGATCCAGATGTGATTTCAACATGGACATATCCAGCAGATTTTGTTATACATCCATCACCATCAAAATATCCACGAATAAAATGACATTGCAACCCTTTAGGAATATTATTAGAAATGGATATATTAAAAGTCTTTCTTGGTTTGATCCCAAAGTTCTTTTTCAACACCTCTACATACCACTTACCATTAAACGACAAAACACAAGACTTTTTATTAATCTTAGGTGAACCAATGAATCCAGTTACAAATGCCAACTTTTCCAGATGCTCATAATCTTTAATAGACAAGTGAACAGCAACACAATCCCGATCAGACCTGACATAACCATCGGCTGCAATAAACCCTGCCCAATAGCAACTTTCTGGCGTGTATTGGTTAAAGAACTCGGTATTATAAAAATGATCAGGCGTACTTTTTCGCAACTTAATACCATTTCGTAACAGAATTCTTTGAACTGTTGCTCTATATATTCCGTATTTAGCCGCAATTTCTCCAACTTTGAAATTGCTATACATAAAGATTGATTACAAATTGTTCTATTTCATCACTTACTCGCTTCGACATTTACACCTCCATTTCCACTGCTTTTTCAAAACAATTTTCTTTTCTGTTCCATCATGATAACAGACATAAATCGTTACATCTGGATTATCCAAATAGACATGAAATAAATACAACACATCATTATTATCTTGAGAGTCAACAAACACTTCATCTGAATCTGCAAGTCCTTTGTACTTTCCAGAAAATACAACACGATAACCTATTCTGCACTTAGATTTCCGAAGCCTCATAATTTGCCCTCCAAAGCGATAATTCCGCAGTCAATTAACATATTGATTTTTTCTAAGAACATCTCTTGAATTCTCATATCATTCTCACAATCAATATCCTTTTTATCAAAGAATTGATTAAAATTATAACCGCACATTCCATCATATGATGAAAAATAGAAGCGAAATTTTCCGGCATGGGCTTTTGCATCTTCGTCATAAATTCCAATCCAGAACTCATTCCCTGTCCCAAACCTACGGTCTGCTTCTGTTCCTGCAAAACCGCAAATACACCATGCTCCAATCACATCATTTCTCCAAAAGAAAGGCAATCCAACATGGGTTCGGTCTGCGACCTTATATTTCTTGAGCTGCTTGATGGTCAAGTTATATTTGTTTTTGACCAAAGGCTTTCGCATTTTATAAGACATATCTTCCAACTTCCTTATCACAAATGATAGAAACAAGTTTACTTGTATTTCTTGTTATTGGTTCAAAATAAAAGGCTGAGGTTCACGATATGAAGGACACTTTCGTTCTTCCAATGGCGGCAGGATATTCTTTTTCAATCTGGATGCGCCGCATTTTGGACAAAAGAGAAACTGTTGATGTTCTGAAAAACGGAAACTACCACCAGCCATTACAATGCTTGCTCCATAACGATCTACAACACAAGAGGCTGTTCCAAAATCGAACTTCTCACAAAAGTCACACATGAGCTGCCTCCGTTTTAGGATCGTAGTCGATTCCAAACTGTTTCAGCGTAGCAATCATCACACGCATAAAAATTTCTCCGTGATGTTCATCCCAATTTTCCTGTAAATCCTTATACAGCGGTGTAATTTTCAAATCCCAAACCAAAATGCTGGGAAACATATACTGCTCGGCTTCTTCTTTCAATCTGTTAAAGCGTTCCCAAACCTTTTCACAATCTTGCATCGTTATCATGACATTTCCTCCGATCACAACCGTCTATTGTTTTTGGCTTGCCACTCTGCCCAACATTCATTGAAACGATTTGGACTATCATCCTTACTTTTGAGATAACGACCATACTTTCGCTTGAGAGGCTTCATTTCATCCTGATACACATCAGAATTGACATAGTTCCAAATGTCCATATAGATGCAGTCAAATTTCTGTCCCTTTTCAGGTTTCCACTCAAACACATCGGCACAGATAATTTTTACCTTGTCATTGAACGGAAGCTGTGCCGTGATCATGTCAATGACTTCCTGATGCTTTTCCAAAACCGTGATAGACTTTACTTTTTCATCGTCCTGAATTGCCATGATGATCATTCCAATACCAAGACCACCAATCAGTACATCGCCATAGGCATTGACACAAAAACTACTATTGGTTCGCTTCTCCATATATGTATCACTCATAACAACCTCTCCACGGTGCATGAGTCTTACATAATTGCCGGGATTCACACCACTTAGAATGGCTCGAATATCTCCGTTTCTGACTTCAAAATGTTCCAGCTTAAAATCTCCGTTTTCCGTGGGAGATAAGAGCTGCGGCATATCTTTATACATATACTCAATTCCTTTCTAATGAATTTGCTTGTCTACACTTATGACCGTAAAAGTATTATGCTGACCAATTGACCAAACCATATTCTTTTTCAGAAACATAGAAACTGGTTCAAAACTACATAGTTCATTATTGAATCCTTGTTCCAGAGTTGGAATTGACCACGAAAATGTCCCATCACTTGTACTCCAACCTTTTGTTGCGATCTTTTCAATCAACGGATAACAAGATATATTCAATTCTTGTTTTATTCGGATTGCAATCATTATTGCATTTGTTGTTATTTTGTATTTCTTTGATCCATGTTTTACAAAATTCCAAAACTGCTACGAACATTTACAAAATCGTTTTTGCTCGTCATCGGTTAATTCATAATAGTAATTTGCAAGCATTTCTTTATGCTTATCAGAACGAACAACGGCATCCGAACACAATTTTCTCGTGCAAAGGTCTAAATCATAATAATCAGCCATTACTTTCCCTTTCTTGCTTGCGTTGCTTCTTCCAATGTTAAAAACCATGTCTTTCCAAAAGAAGAAAGAGATGCTTTATAATAATAGCTTTGATTGCCAAGCCAGTCTTTTGGTTGAATAATTGGATATAGTCTAACATAACTTCTACGCAAAGTTATATGATAGCCTTGAACAGAGCATAAACAAGGAACAGAACTGTCAGCAGGATTAAGATATACATGACTTCCAACAGGGCAAGGAATCCTAATTATTGTTCCTTTTGCTTCTGCATTTTTAAATTGTTGTAGTTCTTCTAACCAATCAGCCAATTTATCATGCTGATAGGCACAATCTCGATTTTCACTCGAACATCCTTCAGCTACTTGTCGAGCATGAACAATTGCCTCTTGTAAATCCATTGTTTTCTCCTTTACGACTTTTCTGCACATTCAGGGCAAAGTGTTTTTCCGTTTTTACATTTCCAGCCTGAAGCATATGCCAGTCTGGAAAGACGCTGCTTATTGGTTTCCATTCCCATACCGCCTTCATCGTTCCGATTCATTTTTCGGTCATTAGCATTGAAATCGGTACTCCAACTGCGAGAACAACAATCACAGGTAATGTCGTAATATGTATCAATCCGAATTTTCATTTCTTGAAACGCATCCTTTACAGTGTTTAGTTGATTTTCCAATGTAATTTCCTGTAACTGTATGAGTTTTTCATCTGTCAAATTTCCAAAATACTCTTTCGGAACATTAAAAATTTCCGATAATGTTTTCTTTCTGGATTCAGGGATTCTCCGTTTACCATGCTCCCATTCAAATACTGTTGGCTGTGATACAGCCAATCTTTTTGCTACCTCCGCTTCTGAAATTCCATATTGTAAGCGAATGAACTGTAATCCATTCATAAAAGTTCCCTCGCTTTCGTCAGAAGTTTTTCCTTGTCGTTTTCCATTTTATCATCCATGACCAATTCAAGCAAGGCGTTCAGAGCGTTGCCAAGGGATTTATCCTGCGGAAAACCAAGCTGCATCAAATCACTGCCGTTGACTGCTAAATCCTTCAGAGAAAAACAATCTTGATCCTGTTTGATTTCCTGCATCATGCGGTAAAACTGGCTGACTCTTGTAGCCTGTTCTCCACGCTGACCAATATCAATACGCTGTGCTGATTTATCCGCTGCCTGAAGGAAAATGAGATTCATAAATTGGATTTCTCCAAACTTATTCAAGCATCGGCGCACGACATTCTTCTTTACCTCAAGCACACGATCATGGGACGCTACGAGCTGCACCACATCAGCAATCAATTTAGATTCCAGACGGAGATTACGAAGTGATTTTTCCGCAATCTTTGCGCTCTTGGCGGCATGACCGTAGAAATGTCCAATTCCGTTTTCATCCTCGGAATAGCAGAACGGTTTTCCAAGATCGTGATACAGACAAGCAATTTTTACAATGGTATTTCCATGACAATTACGAATCGCTTCCACTGTATGCTCCCACACATCATAGCAGTGATGGGGATTATTCTGGACAAATCCAATGCTGGGCGTAATCTCAGGAATGATAACCTCAAAAATTTCCGTGAAGTTTTCCAGCAGCCAATCGCAACGACCAGACATGATTTGCAGAAACTCGCTTCCAATGCGCTCGGCGGCAATATCAAGCAGAAGTTTCCTCTTTGCAAGCATTGCATTGGCAGTTTTCCGCTCAATACCGAAATGATAACGAGCAGAAAAGCGCATGGCTCGGAGAATGCGGAGTGCATCTTCCTCAAATCGTTGTTCAGGATCACCAACACAAACAATTTTCCGATTCAGCAAGTCATACTGACCATCAAAATAGTCAATGATTTCTCCGTTAATGTTCGCTGCCATCGCATTCATTGTAAAGTCACGGCGGCTCAAATCCTCTTTCAAATCGCTGACAAATTCAACTTGGTCTGGATGACGATGATCAGAATAATCGCCGTCTTTCCGATAAGTTGTGATCTCATATGGATTTTCCAGCAGAACGGTCAATGTTCCATGCTTGAGTCCAGTATCCAGCACACGAAAATCAGAAAATACTTCTTTCATCTGGTCTGGCAGAGCATTGGTACAAATATCCCAATCGTGTGGCGTTCTTCCAATCAGACTATCACGAACACAACCGCCGACCACAAACGCCTCATATCCTGCATCCATCAGCATTTTCATCAGACGCTTCGGTTCCTCTGGAATCTGCATCAGACGATGACTTGTATTAAGCTGCCATCCATTTTCAGGTGCTTTCAGCCACCATTTTTCCATACTCATTCACCTACTATCACATACAGGCGTTTCTTGCCCCATTTTACCCAAAGACAATCAGGATTTTCCAAAGAGATATTCAGGTCTGGACGATTCTTCCGAACCTCGCTGGTAGACTGAACCACACCAGCTTCTTTCATGACGGCTGGAAGGTATCTGATTTCCGTAAATAAGGTCTGCGGCTGCTCATTATTTTTCCAATCCAAATTATCCAGAGCCAATAGAGTTTTCGGATCAACCAAAAGTTTTCCGATAACTACATTTAAGAACATATTAAATCAACTCTCTATTCCTTGTTCGAGTTTCATCGGCTTGATATTCTCCAAAATATTTTTTCTCTGCTGCTTTCCTGCAAGCTGCGGCATCTTCAATTTTATCAAAATATCCAAGATTAATATGTTGTCCATATGCGCAAATCATTGCACACCACTTTTCATTTTCCTTATTCCAATGAACTCCAACAATTCCACTTGTGTTATTGCTTCTTATTCTTTTATTCATTCCATTCTCAGAGGGATTTGCAATTCTAAAATTGGAATAACGATTATTCAATCTGTTTCCATCTTTATGATCACAATATTTTCTGTCAATGATTTTTCCAGTTAATAATGTATGCAAATAACAATAGCCCATACCATCATAATTATTAGTTGCTACATATCCATCTGGACGCTGATACCATTTTGCTGGACGCACAATATCTACATTTTCCAAATCAATAATTGCACGAGCCTTTTCTTGATTGTGTTTGTCATAAAGAACAATTTCTGCGTGATCATCAAACAGAATGATTTCATTTTTGCTGAATTTATTTCGCATCATTTCTCCATGTTAATTGTCATCCAGTTTACTTCCATTGTAAAATCTTCAATTCTTTTATAATCTGGCTTTTCAGGCAATGAGGTATGTTTCTTTGCATAGTCCATACGCTTTTCAAATTCATCCACCATTTCAAAGAACTCAGGTCTGAATGTTCCATCATCCAACATATATTCTCCGTTACGGATTGACATGAGCAAAGACAAATCTGCACCTCGATAAGTATTAATCTCCTGCTTTTCCAGAATATCCAGACACATCAGATACAGACGAATTAAATGAAGGGCGTGTTTGTTCAAGTGTGCTTCGTCCTTCTTCTTATTACGCTGTGTGATTTTTCCATACTCCTTGACAATGGTATTCAGATCGCTCCAAATATTCTTATAGTCACGGAGAGGATAGTGCATCAGATTTACATCCAAGAAGATCTCCGTATCCAAATCCTCACGCTGAGATTCATCCACATACAGATGAATTGCGCCGTTCTCAAACTCCTGATACCGATCATTAAAAGAGGTCATAGAGGATTTACAAGAGGAAAGAATCTGCTTTTCTTTTTCCGACTGGTCATAGCGGTCACGAGCCAGAGCTGCTTGCAGACGGCGAAGCTGCTGAGTGGCATAACCGCCGAAGGCATGAACGGCTTTCTGAGAGAGGAACATATCTCGCTGTTCCACCATCATTCTTCCAATGTCATTAAAGAACACATACTGTTCAGGCTTACAGCCCAGCAACTCAATCGTGTTAGGATTGCAGTCAGACAACAGATGGATCAACTTATTAAAGCTGTAAATGGTGGTGTCTGTTGCGTTATCAATTACCTGTTCGAAATTGGTTCTTCCAAGAATATCGGTTCTGGAATTAAGCGCACAACCACGAACATCAATATCAGAATCAGGCGTGTTCGTACCGTATGCGTGACTTCCACCGAATGTTGCAAAAATCATCGACCCCCCCAAGGTGAGGGTTTGTCTTGATAAAATCGTACTCAGGACGATTCAAAACCTCTCTAATATCCATATCAATCTTCCTCCCAAGAATGTTTCTTGCGGTACACTGTCTGCTGCTCCGCAACATATCCTTCTTCCACATCATAGTGCATGGAAAGTTCCAGCATATCCTCTACTTTATTTTTGATTTCCTGATCCGTCATAGAATCTTCCACGAAAAATTCAAAATCATAGCTGCCAAGCGGTCTGGTGCTAACATATCCTTTTACTCGTTTCATTTTATTACCTCTGTTTCTGAAAGCGTTCTTCCATCTTGCGGCTCATAAACTCTCTTGCTTCTGGAATGGTCATCACCTGACAAGGAACATAACCGTCCTGACCAAAAGGAACACCAATGGTCACTTTTCCAGCGTAAAACAAATTTCTGATTTCCTGCGGCATTTGCTCATACATGGAAGGTCTATAATAGTTCCCGCTGCGGTTACGATGGGCAATGTATTTTTCCACATCGGACAGCTTCAGGTACAAATCTGCATACTTGCCGCTCTCCGAAGGAACAATCTTATAATCAAAGCCGTCCAGTTTGCTTTTTTCTAAAGCCTGATCCGTAATAGGCAGTTCAAAGGTCTGTGAATAAGGGAAATATCCTTCTTCCAATAAAGCCAGTTTTTCCAGTGCCTCTTGCCAGTGAAAATCCTTGCCGCTGGCAAGCTGCTCTGTGCCAAACAGAGTAAACATATCTTCCTGCCATTTACGGCTTTTGGCAAAAAACTCACGGCGCATGGTTTCCTGATCATTCATCATGGATTTTGCTTTTATCGCTGCGGTTTTCCGCTCTGCACTTTCACTGCCAAGTGTAAAGGCAAGGAACAAGGCTTCAAAGATCATAATGAACGCTCCTTTATTTCATCATATCTTCCACTTCAAAAATTTCTCCAACATGAACAGTCAGAACATTGTTGTAGTCCAGCATTTCAGCCAACTTTTCCATCAACTTGTTTCGATCCTCTGCACTGATCAAATAACCACGGCTACTTCCACCAGTATAATAAACTACAACAGAATAAACACTCATATTCTCCATTTTGTTTTCTCCTTTTCCATTGTACTTGTATTTATGGTTATTGTCAAGCATTATTTTCGCATTCTTCCAATTCATCAGGAAATGCGTCTAATTCCTTGCCGCTATCCAGCTTGATTTCCCACATAGTTCCAATATCTTCATAATCATATTCGTCATCAGACTTGCGCTTTTTTACCGTACACTTTTCGCCGTCATGGATTTTCCACTCAGAATCCATACCATGTGTGTTGAAAACGCAAATTTTGCCTTCCAGATTTCTTTCATCTCTAACCATAATTCCTTCCTCCATTTACACGGCTTTTTCAACATGAGAATTGACATAATCTCTCGCTTCCACCAAAGAACAGTTATAACGGCTGCGGTACAGCATGACAGCCAAAACAGGACGAGATTTTGCCAGTTCTTCCACTTGCATATCGTACTCACGGACAACTTTCATAATCGTTTTTCCAAGCAAAGAATGCAACCACTTCAAAAATTCAGTTTCGTTCTTATGACGGTAGTATCCATGCTGGATATAAAACGCTTCTTCCAGTTCACGCTTCTGAATATAACGACCATCTTTCATCTGGTAATACAGATTTTCCATATTAGCTTTCCTTTCTGGCTTTCATGATCTGCCGCTGATTCCAGTATTCGTGCTGCTCATTTTTCTGAAGATGATGACACTGCTTGCCAAGACAGCCCTTCTTTTTCATTTCCTTTACGGTCAAGCTGCCGTTATGTAATGCACAATAAGCCACTGGATTCTTTGGCTTACCGCCGTAAATTGTCTTTTCCAAAATAATTTCCCTCCATATTTTTGCATCTGATTGCATTTTTCCGTCCTAAACGGTGATTTTAAGCAATCGTCTGCACAAGCTCTGATTTTGCCGACATTCACTTAAAAAGTATAAGCAATGCCCTGTGCATCCAGTTCCTTACGCAGTTTTTCCAGATTGACTACTCGGATCGGACAAATATCAATCTTATGTACGGCTGCTCCATTGGTTTCCTGATAATCAAATAGGGCAATGGTCTGCGTATTTTCATTGATACCGATTTCAGGCTCTTCCAGCCCACGATAAGTTCTTGCAAGGTTGATAATCTCATTGATCCAGTTCATATGATCCTCCATATTCGTATTCAGAATGTCATAGGCAAGCTGCCACAATTCATTGCAAGGGAAAGAGATTTCTTCTTTATGTTCGTTATAAATAAGCATCTGCAATCCATTGTGTGTAACATAATAGATTTTGTTGCGGTAAACAAAATTGATCATGGTTTCCTCCGTTACAGTTCTACACAAGCAATCGCTGCGTCATTGTCGGCAAAATACTCATTGATATATTTTACCATCAGCTTTTCCATATGTTCAGCCTTCGTTACATGGTCTGCCTGTTCATAATCCCATTCCAGATTATAAACTTTCAAATCACCACCGCCCCAATAACCGATTGCAAGGCAATTCGGGAGATAGCCATCAAATAGCTGCATCAGCTTAATTCCAAACCAGCCTGTCGGCTCGTAACCGCTGGCGATGCTCTCTACATTATCAAAAGTAAAGTCATAGGATTTCTTTTTTCCATAGGTCAGTTTATGTGCAAGTTCCTCAGCCGTAAGAAACACATATTTCTTGTTTCGCTTTATTGTTTTCCTCCGTCAGCGAAGATTATTGAAATAATCCAGCAAGTGTTTTACATCATCCTTTTGGTCAACCGTGTATTGTCTGTTTGCTCTGATTGGCATTACCACACCATAACAGTCAGCACAAATCATGATAATAGGATCGGAATAAGATTTTCCACCAGTGATGAATGTGGGATCAAAAATCTCTGCATAAGCTGCGTCTGCCAGCTTGACGGAATATTCCTGATTTCGATCTCGGAACATAGTCAGCGTCTTTTTCTTCCCAGCGGAAGAGTCCCAATAAGGGAATTGGATACCTGTTGCGCTGTATGTAAACATATCCTCTGGCTTGTACTTTCGCATGATCTGTTCCATCTGTTTCTTCAGCCCAGCTTTTTCCGTCAGTTCAATGCCACGCTTTGCCATGTCAGCCAGAACAGTTAAATCATCGGTCTGGATTCCAACATATCCACGCTTGTCGCAGAGATAAATGGTTTCTCCATCCTGTTCATAGCAGGCTTCCTTATGGGATACCTTCAGCAATTTTCCAAGGTCAAACGCTCTCTTTGCCATGATTTATTCCTCCAATTTAAAACCATAATGACAAAATCCTGTTACATCTGAAATATAATCGGAGATTTCGTCCTCATCATCCATTCCATCAGAAATGTCAATCTCTGTGGGAAGTTCCTTTAACAATTCCTGATCTCCATCCGTATCCCACTGGATATTAACTGCTTTCATTTTTCCGTCCTCCGTAATGTTCATATTTATTGACATTATCAAACTGTCCGCTTGACTGTTCCGTATGGTCAAAAGTTTTACTTCCAGCTTAAAATCATATCGACTTTATTTTCTTCTGCTGTCTTTTTCAAACTGTTCATAATTCCATCCAACTTATTCTCATAAGCCCTCGGAATTTTTACTTCTATAATTGGAAATGTCCATGTATCTTTGTACCTTTCCATTACGCCGCCTCCGCATTGACTTTTGCAAGCAGTTCATTCATGCAATCGAAAAACTTCTGAGAACACTGTGCGCCCTTTGCCTTGTAATACTGAAGGTTTTCACATTTTCCATTCTCAATCTTTGCGCTTACCAATTTTTCATTGATCCAGCCTTGTGTTCTGATAGGAACATTTACACCATACTTTCTCATGAGATAATTGACAATAGAATAGCTGCTATGTTCATATCTACTCTCATAGAAAATAACGGTATCATTATCCAGCTTGCCGCCGTTTCTCAGGATTTCCATTGCCTTGCTTACGGTCTGTTCTGCTTTTGCATTCTGTGCCGCAATAAACGCCTGATCCTCTGCTTCACGCTGCGCCGCCTGTTCCATGCGCTTCTTATGCTGATTTTCCGCATAAGCCTTTCTGGATTCCCACATCTGGTTTTCCAGTTCAGGTGCAATGTGCTTGATAAACTCGATTTCGGTAAATCTGAAATGATCCTGCTTTTCCAGTCTGGTTTTGATAGCTGCCATGTAGTTTTCCAGACTATCCATGCCCTTGCGTCTGATCTGCTCCATAACTTCATCAACGGAATAATCCGTTCTGACGCTGCCGATCCAAATACCAACGGCGATTCCATCATAAATGGTGTACACATCACAATGATCATTGTATTCTTCTTTAATAGTTTCTCCACGGTAAATGCTTCCTGTGATAAGCTGCATAGACTTATTCTTATAAAGGGCTTTGGTCTGATCTGCATTATAGGTAATCACTCTGAAGGTTTCAAAAGGTGTAGTCAAATTTTCCATTCTCATATTTTCAAACATTGCTGTATCCTCCTTACTGATTCTTCAACCAAACTTTATAACTCATAGGTGATTTTCCAATTTCATCATCACTGGAATGAGAAATTGCCCAATTTACTAAATAGCGAAGGTACTGTTCCCACTGCACATCAAAATCAATCAATGCCCAATTTTCCAGTGTAATACCGCTTTGCTCCATCCATCCAAATTCCTGTTCCAGAAAATCTCCCGGAGAAACATCATTATTTCCACTATATGTAATCATCTTTTCTTCATCCAATCCAATAATAGCTATAAACTTTCTTGTAACATTGTTCATCTTAATTTTTTCCGTCCTTTTCTTCGGTTTTACCGATTTATTTTTATGCTGGATAAGCTGCGATAACTCGATCATTCGGAATGTCATCAAAGTAAAAGTGATTTTTATTGATCCTGCTTTCTCGAATAGATTTCATATGCTTCGGATAGTTCGCAGTATTCCAGTTTCCTTTAATGTACTGCTGAATGTAATTGATCAACGCTTGTTCAGGCTCAACACTATATTCTGCAAGTTTGCTGATTTTTCCGTTGCAGTCACACTCATAAATACTTGTATTCATTGTTATTATCCTTTCTGTTTAGTCAATCCGTTCTCCGTTCATTTCGAAAACATCAATATCCAGTTCATCAGGATTACTCTTGTAATAGGTATCATTCTGAATGATCCATTCCCTTGCTGCTTCTGCCTTTTTCTTTGACGAAAAGACTCCGACAACATAAAGATCCCCAATACATCCACCATTCAAAACATATGCTTTCTGTCCGATTTTACGCTTCATCTTGACCGCTCCTTATACCACTTTACATTTTCCAGTTCTTCACCATTTAAAATCAATTCGCTGCTCTCTGTCAGTTTGAAAATCGCTTGCGTATCTGTTGCCCTGACGCATTCAATCAGTTTTCCATGATACCAAATCTTTCTGCCGACAAATCTGTGCTTTTTTCTTTTCTCATTTTCCTGATCCCAATAGCCTTCAGACGCATGATGAAAAGAAGGATTTTCCATGTACTGCATTGTTACGCTCCAATCATCTGATATAGCTTTTCCATTCCCTGCAAAACCTTGTCGCAATCATCCTTGCAACGATCATGACACTTTACAAGCTGCTCCATGTCTAAATCCTTCAGAATATCCATATAAGCGTGATGCTTGCCCATACTATGTGACGCATTAATAAAATGCGTAGTATCTGCCTTGCGGTTTTTTCCAACGGATTCAATCTCTTTTACTGCCGTTCCGATACTCTCCATTGCTTTCATAACCAAAATTCCAGTAATCGCATTTTTCATGGTTTATGCTCCCTTCGCTGTAAAATCCTTCTGTTCTCTACACCAGTTTTCCGCTGCCGCCTGTGTCTTAAAACCTTTAAGTAAATGTCCATCTGGCGATACTGTGTAAAACTCTCTGTATACTGGATACCAGTAAATGAGAATGTTGTTAATCTGTTTTACCTTGTGTCGTGACATAGTTCTATTAATCTTCATATTTACCGCCTTTCAATTTTTCCAGCCACTCAGAAAGAGAAATACCAAGCGGCGAAAAGTCTGTTTCACATTCGCAAGGATCATCCAAATAAGTATAAGTTCCGTTTTCCCAATACATCAGCGAAAACTCATGTCCACAACAATTACACCGTTGCTTTACCTGTTTGCTTCTCATTTTTCCGTTACCGTCCATTTCTGGCTTTCTCAGCCCTTAATCATCAGAATTGTGTTATTGTTCGTAATCCGCTTATGCGCCTTTTCATACTCAGGCATTCCAAAAATCGCTGCCGCAATCATATAAAGCTGAGTCAAAGTCAAATAAATGGTCTGGTCTACACGATCCGCAAAATCAAGCGGTTTTCCATATGTCATTGTGTTTAGCTGCTCACTGGTCATAATTCCAGCTTCCTTAATATCTTTCTGTGTACGGCTGTAATGCTCAAACATTCTTTGATTGATCATGTCATATTCCTTTTGCGTGACTGTGATCCGTTGTCTGTAATAAGTTCCCTTTGTGGGATGCCAATCGCCAATATAAGCAATTTTCATTTTCCAGTCCTCTCTTTATTCGTCCTCTTCATCATCGGTTTCCATGACGATTTCTCCGCTTCGAAAATCCTCTTTGATCATTTCCAAAATATGTTCCTGTGTGCATTCGTCCAAGTCCTTCCAGCGGACTTCTTCACCGTCCAATGTCAATTCAAACTTAACGCTCCACCATCCTGTTTTCGTCATCGTTATTCACTCCCTAACAAATACTTGACTATTGCCGTTTTCATCCGCAATCGTGACGCTGCTTCCAGTCATAAACCAACATTTTTGACTCAGCCATACACTTTCAAGAGTATCCCATTCATACCCATATACCGTGTATGATCTGCCTGTTGCATTATTCATAACCGTAAACCGTTTTTCCATTGCTCCCACTCCTTAAATAATACCGTTTTCTCTAAACTCTTTCGTCAAGCCGTATCTCTTGCCCAGCTTTGCAAAATAATCTCCCCAAGCTGCCAATTCTCCATAACTATAATTATGGTTTTCAAAATCATGTTGCCATTCAATAGCCTTTTCTCTGGCTGCGTTTTTCCGTTTCTGGTATCCGCTCATGTTCATTTCTCCTTTAGTGCGCTCTGTTGTAGTAGATTTCCATTCCATACTGTGACGGCTTCGCTTTCTGCCATACACAATAGATATAGCTGCCACAACGGACTAACAGTGCGTCTTTTCCGTAATACTTTTCTTTCATTCCCTTAATTGATCCGCTGGCTGAAAAGTTCGGGAATGCGTCAATGTGTAGCCGTCTGCCTTCTGTAACTGGCAAATATCTGACTCTCATTTTTCCACGCTCCTTTACTGCCACTTTCCAAAAACTATGGTATTGTTCGGGCTTTTTCTGTTGTACCTCCAAAAAGTACACTCCAAGCCGATTTCCTGATCCGTTACCTTCATACAGTCAAACGCATTGTGAAAACCATTTGCAATGCGGCTTGCCTTGCGCTTGATTTCTGCAATGGTTTTTCCGCTTATGGTTTTTCCGTAAAGCTGCGCCGTCAACATGATTTACACCGCCTTTTGAAGTGCCTGATACTGTTTCTTATCCATGCCGCAAAATGCTTTAATGTGTCTGCCTGTGGTCTGCGTCCAGCCGTCCCACAACTTTTCCAGTTTTCCATCAGGCAAGCGGCGCATGATAGGTGTGTTATAGCTTACAAGCGTTTCCACGCTGTTTTCATCAATAATAACTCTTGCTTTTCCGTAAAAGCTGGCTCTTCCGTCAATTGAATGCAATTCATAGATTTTCATGATCAATTCTCCTTTTTCCCTCTGTTCCGTTTTTCCAAAACCTCTTGAAGTCTAACTTTCTTGTTTTTCCGTTTATCTGTTTCGCCTTTTTTGATCCTTGTAGATTTTCCAGCTTCTAAAAGCCGTTTGTCCATGTCGTATTTATAGGCGTTTTCTCTCATGGTCTGCGAATAGGATTTTTCCGTTGTCTTTGTACGGCTGCACAATCCAAACTCCGCTTTATATTCCTCTATGGTCATGCTGTGGCTTTCTCTGATATGGCTTCCAAGTCTGTTATATGATCGTCCGCAAATGTGACAAATCACTTTGCCGTTTTCGTCATACTCCACTTTTCCAGCTTCGGGCAATGGGTAAACCTTGCCGCCGCTCTTGAAATACTTGTAACAGCCCTGACACAATCCATTATAGCTGCGCTGTGTGATTTTTCCGCATTTCGGGCAAACCATTTCTTTTCACTCCCTTTTATTCCTCTTCGCTGTTGTAGTCCGATACTTTTACAAAATACCTTCCAGCATAGAAAAATGATTTTTTGTGATCCGATTCCATGCAAATCTCAATGCAAGGAACGCCGCAAATGTAGTAAATCATGGTCAATTCTCCGCAAGCATTTTCTTGATCTGCTTTTTATACAGCTTTTCCGCTTCGGCTCTGTCTGTCTTAAACTCAGTTACGATAGTTTCATCTTTCTTCTGATAATCAATAATAAAGATTTCTCCAATCTGACTATTTACTTCGTAAAGCCAAATTTTCAAACCGTCAATGCTGCTTTCCGCAATCAGATTCATTTCACAATCAATTTTCCGCTTTTCCATTTTCAAAATCTCCTTTTCTTTTATTTCTTGTTATTTAATATGTGCCGTTCATGCCGTATTCCAGACGCTTTACAATGGTTTCCAATTCGGCGGCACATTGCTTCAGGATCGTTCTATTGACATTTTCAAGCTGCGCTTCGTTCTGGATCATGATTTCAATTTTTCCGCTGTATTCTCTGATATATCGGCAAATTGCCGCCGTATTGACTGAATCATATGCACTGGATTTTCTTTTCTGGATTGTCATTTTTCCGTTCTCCTTTCCCTTTATCCGACAACGACAACAACGGTATTTTCTGGATCGTATTTCTTGCCCTTGTACGGCTTTACAGCCACATTACAAAAGTTATTTGCTTTCCGCTGCTCCGCTGTGATCTGGTCAATTACTTTTTCCGTATCCGCTTTATTAATGTAATAGCGTTTCATTTTTCCGTTGCTCCTTTTCATGTATTTCTTGTTATTTGCTATAACGGAAAAGCCGTTTAAATGGGCTTTCCGCTGTTATCGTCAATCACCCACAATAAAGCATCAACAATGCAACAATAATTTTCCTTTTCAATATCGGTCATCATTCCTTGACCTTCTCCCATGCCGTTGATCTTTTCCATGTATTCATCAATTTTCTGTCTGATCTCATTTGCTGTTTTCATTGTGTTTTGCTCCCTTCTCCGTTTTCTTAATTATATCACACTATAACCAGAAATGCAAGTACATTTTTTAATTTTTCCAAAATATTTTTATCTGAGTCTTTCCAGCCATTCCACCGCCAAAACCGAAACAACAAAACCAGCGGTAAAATACAAGGTAGAAGGAAAGATTTCTTCCCAAGCTGCGCCACAATCGGAAGCCCCAGCTTTTCCAAGTACCAGCATAAAGAACACAAACGCCGCCACGCCGCAAATATTGCGCATAATCGTCAATGCGTGTTTTCTCCGTCTTGCTCTCTGTTCTGCTCTGTAACGCATTCTTGCGCCGATATACTCAGTATGTACCATTTTTATTTTCTCCCTTCGATCTTTTTCAATGTCAAACAATATTCTTCTGATCCGTTTTCATATCCTATATAACGCCGTTCACATTTCACGACTTGCAAACGCTTAAAATCAAATCTGTTTGCAAAGTCTTTAAACCATACATATTCAAAACTGAATATGCTATTTTCTGGAAAAGGATTCTTTTCGCCTAAAATCTTATAGCGAAAACTGCCTTCTTTTATTTGTGGTACAACTTTTATAAATTCGCTTAATGTGATCATGTTTATTTCTCCGTTTATGCCTGTTTCGGCTCTCTGTGTTTTTCGATCCTGACGGTTGCGCTTGTGTTTTCTCTGTATTCTTTCGCCGTCTGTTTTGCGTCTTTCCATGTGTATTCGCTGCATTCGCATTCCCAGCCGTAACCGTAATTTGTCATAATGTCGTATCTGTCAACCGTTTTTCTCTGATATGCCATTTTTAAACGCTCCTTTCATTTTTTCCAGCTTTACAGCATTGCGATTAAATCAAATTCAAAATTGCAAATTGCTTTATACTTTGGATCATGTACGCTGTTTATATCGCTTTTCCACTGTCTGAAAGTTTCCAGTATTTCCGCAATTAATTCTTTCGGGCTGATATATTCCAAATCTTCCAGAATGGTATAATAAACGCCGTTTTGATCCATGCGCTGCATAAAGTCAACCACTTTTTTAAATGTGCGCTTGTCTTGCTCTGTAATTCTCATTTGTGCGCCTTCTTTCCGTTGCTTTTGGTTTTTCTGTTTTGGTATTCACTGGAACGGAAAACGGCGGTTTTCCGTTCTGTCAATATCAAACTTCTTTCTTGCTTTTCTGGTTATCATTCGCAATGATCCACTTCGCCGCTATTAATAGCCGTTAAAATTGCGTTTAACTCATTGCAAATATATCTATACTGACGGCGAAGCATTTTGTTTAATTCTTCCGCTTTATATGCTTTATGGTTATATGCCGCTTGTCTGTATTCCTTTAATTCAATTTCTGGATCAAATAACCAGCGGTTTAAATTATCGCTTGCATACTGGTAAACTTTCGCAATCTCTATATATTTTGCAAAGTGTTCATTTTTCCGCTTTACGCTCCAATTAATAGCCTTTACCATATCGGCGGCGGCTCTCAGTTTAGAAACGCTGTAACAGGCTTTTGCAATCTCCATTTTGTTGATCTCCTTTCATGCGGCAAACCTTGTGCCAAATGCAAAATATACTTTTAAAAGTAATAAAACAATGCGCTGCTTCGTGCCATAATTGCGTATAGTTCGCCTGTTTGGTTATCCTTCAGTAAACCGCCATTCATGCCATATTTGCCACGGCTAACGGCGATAGGGTCAAGACGTCTGTATCTGGTCAAGCTGCCTTCTTCGGCGGTAATGTCAACGGCTGCGCCCAGCTTTACAAGGTTTTTGATCTCTTTTTGTTTTATGGTTTTCATGCTTTCGCCGCTCCTTTCGTCAGTTCCCTATAAATCAATTTTGTGATCATTTCTTCGGCTTCGCATTCGCTGTATTTTGCTTTTTCGCTTTCGGTTTCTTCAAGCCATGCGCCCAGCATATCAACCGCCGAAACATTATAGTAATACATGGTATTAAATGCGGAAGGCAAACCTTGCGCCCAGTCTTTAAAGGTTTCAAAACCTGAGCGGCTGCGGCTGTATCTCTTTTCATTTTCGCAAGCCGTTAAAATCAGTTTGCAAGCCGTGTTAAAATCGGGATCGGCTTCAAGTTCGAAGTATTCATGATCAACGCCGTCAATAATATATTTGCGTACTTTCTCAATAACTTTTTTGCTGTTAGTTCTCAACATGGTTTTACACTCCTTTTTATTTGTCCGTTGTTCCGTTTTCCGTTGTTCTTTTATTTCTGGTTATTGTTCTCCGTTGCAATAAGCTGCGGTATTCTGTACCAATATCAAAACGCCGTTATAATAGATTTTTGCGTTTTTGGTTTTTGTCGTGTAATTGATCAGCTTTTCAAGGCTTTTTGAATGATGAAGTTTTACGCCGTTTTCATACATGATATAAACATTTTGCATTGTTTCCGCTCCTTCCGTTGTTACTTGCATTTATTGTTATTTGCTGAAGGAAAGAATATCAGTATTTAAAAAGCGGTTAAATGTATTAATGCAATCTTCAGCATAATAATTAATAGTTACCATATAGTAATTAAAGATCGCATTCATGATCCCATTGCAAGCGGCTTTATTATATTTTGTTTGCTGCGCTGCGGCGGCTTGCATTGCGCTTTTAATTTCGAAGTATCCCATTTGTTTGATCTCCTTTTGTTTTCCTTTTGTGATTATAGTATAGCATATAATAACCAGAAATGCAAGAACAGATTGTAAAATTGAATGTAAAAAACATGGTTTTATATCGCGCTGTTTTTTGTGCAATTTGACTATATTATATTTTGAGTTAGTGACCGCTTTAAAATATACGGCTTTTGTCGATTGAATACAACGAAAAATAAAAGAGTTGCGCCGCCTTGCGTTTTGAATGGGATCGGCTGCGCCTTGCGTGTTACTGGTTAAACCTGAAGCGGATCGGGCTTTATATCCGCATTTATTCGGGCTTTTGTTTTGTTCGGTTTTTGGTGTAAGGCGAACAAAACGCCCATAAACAAGGGAAGATATACGCCACCGCTGTTTTGTTGATCATGAAGGGCGGTACTTTCCACTTTTTGCGGTTTTTGTTTTTGTCCAGCAGCCAGAGTACATCTGCTCAAACTACGCAGTACATTTTTCAAAACGATTGATCGGGAAGTGCATCGTAAAGTTCCCATAATTATCGCAATATTGCCCTATTATCCGATCTCAAAATCCAGTCCAGCAGCTCTCATACCAAACTAACCAAACTCCTGAAATCACCATAACTATGGTCATTCTCGATTTGTTCATCCGATGATCACAAATTATTTACAAAAATAAATAACAGGAAATACAAGAAACCTATTGACATACGCCTTGAAATTTGGTACAATAATAGTGCGGAAATCCTTTAGTTTATGGGATTTTCATTCACAGAGCAGATAACAAGATATGCAAGAAAATAAGGAGTAGATCACGATGACAAAATATCAAGTAGATGGAAGCTGCGTAATTGAGATTGCGCCTTGGCTTGAAAAGGCACTGGAAAAACAAAAGAATAAAACTATGAGTGTGGCGGCTCCTATTGTAGATCAGGAATATATTGAGAGTGATCATCGAAACAAAACTCCTGTGGAACCCATTCGTTCACTGGACGATATTGAGCGCATTAAGCAGTATTTCCTTACTACGAAAGGACACGGCAATACTCGTATCAGAAACTATGCGTACTTCGTCTTATCATTGAATGTAGCCAGACGATGCGGAGATATTGTTGAGCTGCGAGTTCGAGATGTATTGAATGCAGACGGTACTTTTAAGACTCATGTTATTTTTGATCACGAACAAAAAACTGGTAAGCGTTCTATGATCCTGCTGAACAGCAAGACAGTAGAAGCATTAAAGCTGTATTTTGATACTTTGAAAGAATACCGTATGTCTGACTGGTTGTTCCCGAAACTAAATAACCATGATGAACATATGAGTGTGGATGGAATGCGGCGAATGCTTCAGCGTACAGTCGAGGCATTGGGAATTGATATGCGGATCGGAACTCATTCGCTCCGCAAGACAATGCCTTATCATATTATTACTAATAGTACCAATACCGAGGACGAGGTAATGGTATCTCAGCTTTTGAAGCACAGCAATGTAAAAACTACCTATCACTATATAGGGCGTAGTCAGTCTGAGATGGATAATTTTATAGAGGCGAATGCTCTTTGATGCGGGAGGATGATTTGCAGCTTGACAACACAGCCTACGGCTGGTTGCCTTCACTGTCATTCGCATCGCCTACGGCAATGCTCATGAATATAAATGACCATGTTTGTGGGATTTTGTATTTTTGCTCTTTTAAAAAAACGGCTAAAAAGCCCAATTCAATGGTGTTTTGGCGGGATTTCTGTGTGTACCATTTTGCCATAATAAGTATATATATTATTATGGGATTTTGGTACATAGGCAAAACCTTTGAAACAAGCATAAATATGGGCGTTTCAAGCGTTTTCAGTTAGAGGGCAACTTACCAAAATTGAAGGAGATGATTGAAATTAGTGAAAATCTGGTCAGGTTGAAAAAGGGAGAATACAACGAAGTAACGCTGGTTGACAAGATATGTACTGATGCTCAAAAGAAGTCATATCACAGAAAAGAGAAATTCGCCAGCGGCAAACATCGGAGTATGTTCCTTGATACTTTGGCAAGATATTGTGATTATGAGTTTGATGCTGAGAAGAAGAAATATGTAGTCACAGAGGTTTTTTCTTATCCAAAGACTTTGAGTGATGCAAAAATTCATAAGGGGATTTATCAGTATCTTGCGCCGCTGATGCTTTACCGTGTTTTATACGGCGATGATAAAAAGAATCGCAGAGCAGTGATAACCTCTATGGATATAGCTGCCGATGTTTCTCTGATCACTGGAAATTATAACATGATGAAGTTCAATCAGGAGGCGGTCAATACTGATATGGGTATCCCCATTCAGATTGTATCTGAGTATTTCAATAAGGCAGATAACCGCATTGATGATTATATTCGGCAGTGCATTAAATATCTGGCAAGCATGAACTGTGTAATTTACAATGAAACTCATATGATCGGTACAATGCCAGAGCGAGTTGATGTAGAAGGTACAGAGATTTATGTAAAAAAGGGCGAGGTTCGTATTGCGACTAAAGAGGAAATGAAATTGTATTCCGAATTAGACGAGATCGCCAGCCGTAAAGCTGGCATTCGAACAAATAGTGAAAAGTGGTATGGTAAAAAGGCGGCGAGGTACAATTCAGAATTATCTGCATTATTGCAAAAGCATGGAATTTGGTTCGTATGTAGAGCATTCGAATTGTGGAAAGTCGATACGGCAAGGTGTAAAGAAACGCTGAAAAGTTTTTCTGATATGACCATCCCTCAGCGGCGAAAAGAGATTGGTATGGCTCTAAAATATATTCTGGATACCAATGCTGAGAATCGGGCTGAGAAAAAGCAGCTATGCGACAATTACATTGAGCATTTTAAGCATCTTTCCGATTTGACACTAAATCCTGCCGCAGAGGATGTAAGAGATAAGTTGCCGTCAGCAAGTAAGAAATCTTATCAAGAAAAAGCGCAAGAGAAATACGGTTTTCATATCGTATATGTGGATGAATAAGTGAGGTCGATTATGGAATTAAGCAAAGTACAGCAAGAGGCGGTTGATTTTTATAGGGGCTGTTGTAATGTGATCGCTTCCGCAGGGAGTGGCAAAACAAGGGTTCTTGTAAATCGAATTGTAAAGTTGATCGAGGAATATGATGTAGAGCCGGGAAAGATTTTAGCAATTACATTCAGCAAAAAGGCAAAAGAGAATATGATCGAGCGTCTGACTAAAATGATTCCTGAGTATGTAAATTTCATTAACATTGAAACATTCCATTCTTTTGGATATAGGATTATTCGACAGTTTACAAGAGAGCAATTTGAAATTTTGGATGTCGATTGGAAAAAGGTCAAGATCATCGAAGAGATTATGCAGTCTGTTTATCGAACCAAGGAAGTCGATGGTGAGGAAGTAGCGGAAATTCTGCATTACATTTCTGTGCAGAAAAATCAGATGAAAAAGCCAGATACGAGAGAAAAGTTCGGGAAATTTTATAAGAAATATGAGGATTACAAAAGCGCACATAACCAGTTAGATTTTGATGATATGCTTACCAAGTGCTATGAGATACTGGTGAGTAATGAAAAAGGATTGGCTTATTGTCAGGATAAATACCAATTTATTCTGGCAGACGAGATGCAAGATACGAATGCAGTACAGTATGAAATTTTGAAATTGATTGGCGTAAAGCACAAAAATGTTTTTGTAGTGGATGATCCTTTGCAGAACATTTTCCAGTGGAGAGGTTCAGACAATCGGTTTGTATTGGAGTTTGATCAGGAATGGCCTGATGCAAAAACAATTCAACTGAATAAAAACTATCGAAGCAGTTTGAATATTGTTCGTGCTGCCAATCATTTCGCAGAGTATATTCCTGAGTCTGGTCATGTTCATTATGTGGAGAGCGTTGCAGACAAGGGAGAATTTGAAGAGCCTCATTATGATCGGTTCATTGATGAAACCACGGAGGCGGCTGAAATTTCTAAGAGAGTAAAAGAACTGGTTGATGCAGGGTATCATTACAATGATATAGCTGTGCTTACCAGAACGAATGCCCAGCTTCAGTATTTTGAAACGGCTTTGTATCGCAGTGAAATTCCATATACTGTTGTAGATGGTTTGTCATTTTCAGATCGCAAGGAAATCAAGATTGTTCTTTCTTATTTGCGTCTGGTATGCGATATTAACGATGACGAGGCATTTGAATATATTTATAATCGTCCTAATCGTTTTTTGGGAAGTCAGTTTTTGCAAGAGGTAAAACGAGCTGCCAGAAAAGAAAAAATCTCTTTGTTTTGTGCTATGTCCAGAGTGATTAAAACGAATTGGAGATATAAGAGTGCTAATTCAATTTATGGCACTGTTAAGCAGCTCAGTGGAAACCATTATAAAACCGTAGCAGACATGATTGCTGATCTGCGAGAAATTCTTGATTTGGATTCTTATGTGTCTAAAGATTTGAGCGAGAATGATGATAGCAAAGTTGAAAACTTGAATACTTTGCAGAGCATGGCATCGAACTATAAGGATGTAAAGCGTTTTGTTTCCTTTATGATGAAGTTCGCCAAGGAAAAGAAAATTGATCCGAATTCTGTTCAGCTTATGACCATTCATAAATCCAAAGGATTGGAGTTTCCTATTGTGTTTGTGGCAGGAGTTAATCAAGGTATTCTGCCGCATGGGAAAAATCAAAATCCAGACGAGGAAAAACGCCTAATGTATGTGGCTATTACAAGAGCAGAAAAGGTTTTGTATGTTTCTTCTACTCAGAGATATAATGGTAAAGAAATGGATGAAAGTGATTTTATTTCTTTTCTTTTTGACTAATAACCAGAAATACAAGTATCGGAGGACAAAATATGAAACTACATAAAGGAGAATTTTATGAACGAAAATACCAATCGGCACTCATGCCGAACCTGTATTTGGAATGACCAATGCGAGGATGAACAGCCCTGCGCATTTTATGATGATGGCAGTAATGAGATTGATTTGTCGGACGCTGAGATTGAGCAGCGAGTAGAAAATGGCAGGAAAAAATTCAGAAATGAATATTGGAAATATATGAAGGAGTACGATGATGGAAAAAGCTACGAATAATGTTCTGGTGAAATCAAGGATTTATTTGGATAACGCAAGTACGACAAAGCCGCTTCGTTTTGTGATGGATATGGTCAACGATGCTATATATGAGCAGTATGGAAATCCAAGTAGCTTGCATGATATTGGTCGTAAGGCAAACGATGCGGTTGAGAATGCAAGAAAAATCATTGCTGATTTTATCGGAGCAAAACCTTCTGAGATTTATTTTACTGCTGGTGGCAGTGAGTCAGATAATATGGCTCTGCGTGGTATTGCTCCGTATCTGAAAAGTATTGGTAAGACAATGATTGTTACTACGGAAATTGAACATTATGCTGTTTTGAATACTTGCAAAGAATTGGAGAAGGATGGATTTACTGTAATCTATATGCCTATTGATCAGGATGGCAGAGTAGATATTGAGGAACTGCATCGAGTCATGGAAAAATACAAGGATCAGATTGGTCTTGTGTCCATTATGGCAGTGAATAATGAAATTGGTTCTATTCAGTTGATTGAGGATATTGGCGATCTTTGTCAGGAGTATCATACACTTTTCATGACAGATGCAGTTCAGGCATATGGTCATATTCCGCTGAATGTAAATGAACAGCACATTGATATGCTTGCCGCATCAGGACATAAGATTCATGCACTGAAGGGGATCGGCATTTTGTATGTGCGAGATGGAGTTCCTGTAAAATCAATTATTACTGGTGGCGGTCAGGAGCGAGGTCTTAGAGCAGGAACCGAGAATGTGTTTGGCATTATTTCTATGGGAGCTGCGACAGAGGGACTTGCTAAGAATATGAAGGGAAACGAGGAATATTTCAGAGAATTAAGAAACACATTCTTTGATACTTTGGATGAATTGTCTGTTTCTTATAAAGTTAATACTGATGTTGGCGTTCCGAACATTATTAGTTTGACACTGCCGGGATGCGAGAGCGAAGCAATGCTTTTGTTGCTGAACCAGAAACAGGTCTATGTGTCTGCTGGATCGGCGTGTACGGCTGGCTCTCTTGAACCTTCTCATGTACTGTTGGCATTGGGCTTATCAGAGCATGATGCAAGCTGTACGATTCGTATTTCTATGAGTTTAATCAATAGCGGATTTGATATGGTGGAAGCAGCTCATGCAATTGCAGAATGTACCAGTCAGCTTCGATCTATGATGGAGGTGTGATATGAAAAAGGAATATGTGCATTATACAGATATTACACGAGAAATTCTTGATACAATCAAGGTTGGCGATTTGGTCAAGATCAATAATTGGACGAAACCTCTGCGTGTTAAAGCGGTGTCAGAGAATTACTTTGTGATGGTAAGCAATTTATTTGGAAAACCAATGTATTCTGTTTGCTCTAAATTGCCGTGGAAAGGTGTTCGCCATAATGCAATGACTGGCGGTATGTTTCATTGCGGTGCAGATAATTGGATTTTTGGCTCTCCCCTATCACTTCAGTATGAGAACCTATACCGTTTTGAGAACGAAGAAGCAAATCAGGCATATTTGCAGGAATTTGAAAATGGAGAGGCTGAAATTTCAGAAAGAAATGGTGTTCCCATTTATGATCTGTATGTGAAGCATTAATTGGATGGTGGGTTATGGTTTGCACAAATTTGTGTCCTTTTGACAACATAAACTGTATGTGTCAGTTTTGCGAGAATCCCTGTAATAATGGATTAAATTGCAGTGATTGTCAATTTCACAATAAGATCATGCACACAATTTATCTTTGCACTGGTTTTGAGGGAGATTTTGACAAGTATCTTGAAAATTGGAAAAGAGGTGCTGCTGGTGAATCAGTACATGAGTCAAAAGGAGAATAATGATTTTATAGAAGCGTGTGAGGCTGAAATTCTTTGTGATGCAAAATATTGCCCTTATATGAATGGTGCGACAAGTAGATTGGGTGCTTGCGAAGGAGATTTTTGCAAGGAAGCATGGGAGGAATATTGTGAACAGAATGATAAGGAATATGAACGATGATGATTTAAAGTCATGTCCGTGTTGTGGTGGAAAAGCATTCTTTGTTGTAGAACCTTCTGTATATTCGAATTCATTCTTTTACTTTATCGCCTGTGATGATTGCGGTATTGAAACGCTGAGAACATTCCGAACAAAAGAAGCAGCCGCAAGGGTATGGAATAAGAGAGTGAGTTGAGATCGGTGTGGTATGAGCAGGAAATCGAACAATGGGCAGGAGCATGGTATGACGGAGTAGATTATTCTTGGCGTTTTGAGGTTTCTACATATGGAAGAATTCGAAATGCCAAGAATAAAAGAATTTATTCTTTACATATGTGTTCCAGCGGATATTTGCAAATATGTACTTCTGTTAATGGTAGGAATAAAAATATCCGCATACATCGTTGTGTTGCGGAAACATTTTTAAACAATCCTTATGGGTATGAAATTGTAAATCATATTGATGGTAAGAAAACAAATAATCGACTGGATAATTTGGAATGGTGTTCTCGCAGAGATAACTATAACCATGCTGTTGAAATGGATTTAATTGATCCTTCTATTCCATATCAGTTGGCGCAAAATTCACGCTTTGGATATTATCAAGGCAGCTACAATGGAATGGCGAAGTTAACTGAGAATGATGTGATTTACATACGCTCCAATTACATACCAAAAGGTAAAGGGCAAAAGTGCAACCGACAAGAACTTGCCGCTTATTTTGGTGTAAGTGTCGGTTTGATTTCCAGAATTGTAAAAAATGAAATATGGACTCATGTTTAGGAGGATGGTTGTGGAAAAATTTTATATTGTTAAAGAAGGTTCACAATTGCATAATGATTATTGGAAGTGGAAGAACTCTATTTCTGATAATAATAAAATTGTAAATGATTTTTTTGCTCGAAATGGGATTGAATCAACTCAGTATTGGATTTCAAATAATCAAATCGGTATTGTTCCAACAGAAAATGACGAAATAAAATTTGAAAAGCAATTTACAAAATATGCTTTAGAAAATGGACTATATATGTTTAAGAAAAACTCCGTAATCGGTAAGGCTTGGATTAAACAAGCTGCTGATATGAAGATATATTACAAGCCTTCTCCATCTTGGTATAATTCAGTAATTGTTGGCAGGAGTTCAAGCCGTTTGTTTGATTATAGCGGAATTTTGTATTGCTCTTATAGTGCGGAGCGGGTTGAAATGCCAGAAAATATGTTTCAAGAAATCAAAGGCAGTGATTTTTATAAAATTATGGAAGAGATGGAGGGTTAATGATATGAGTCAAATTAACATTGTTGATGGTGATTTGCTGTCAGCAAAGGAAACTTATATTGCTCACCAAGTAAATTGCTACGGGAAGATGGGCAGAGGTGTTGCAGCTCAAATTATGGATAAATATCCCGATGTATACCGCCGCTATCAAAATTATTGCGAAGAGCATTGTATTCGTGATTTAATTGGTCGTATTTTATTAATTCCTACATATGATGGCAAAATTATCTGTAATTTATTTGGGCAGGAGCAGTATGGATTAAATAGACAACATACAGACATGAAAGCAATCAGTAAATGTTTTTATGAACTTGATAAAATTGTTCCACACAATGAACGAATTGCTATGCCGTATATGATTGGATGTGGCAATGGTGGAGGTCGTTGGGAAACTATATATGAATTGATTCAAAGTAATTTTAAAAAGCACGATGTCGCTTTATATAAACCATAATAACAATAAATACAAGTAGGTGAATTGATGAATATTGCTGTTATTGACGCTGACTTGATTGGTATTGGTAATCATCGGTTCCCAAATCTTGCTGTTATGAAGATTTCTGCTTTTCATAAAAGTCAAGGGGATCATGTCATTTTAAAAATGGACTATGAAAATTTAGAGCAATACGACAAAGTATATATTTCTAAAGTGTTCATAGATACAGAAATACCGATGGAAAAAGAAGATAAGGCAATGAAGAACGAGGAAACAGTAGGAGAATATTACTCTGATCATCCATTGCTTTGTTTGCCGAATGTTGAATATGGAGGAACGGGTTTCTTTTATGATAAAGCTCTCCCACTCCCTACGGAGATTGAACATATCATGCCAGATTATCACTTGTATGATGATGTAGTCAATGACCTTATTGCGGGGGGGGAAAGTCGTAAATCTTTAGAATATTACTTAGATTTTTCAATAGGGTTTGCAACACGAGGATGTATTCGTGGTTGTGATTTCTGTGTAAATAGAAATTACAAAAAATGTATTCGCCATAGTTCTATTCAAGAGTTTGTCGATCCTGATCGTCCATATATATGTTGTCTTGACGATAACATTTTGGCTTGTGCGCAATGGAAAGAGATTTTTCATGAATTGCAAGCAACTGGAAAACGGTTTCAGTTTAAGCAAGGATGTGACGAGCGACTTTTAACTGATGAAAAATGTGTTGAGATATTTGAGAAGTCTAAATGGATTGGTGATTATATTTTTGCTTTTGATAATATCAAAGACAGGGATTTGATTGAGAGCAAGTTGAAACTTGTAAGAAAGCATACTGATCGTATTTTAAAGTTTTATGTTTTTGTTGGCTATAAACATTCTAAGGATGTTTGTGATGACGATTTTTGGATTCAAGATATTATAGATGCTTTTAAGCGTATTCAAATTCTTGCATCTTATGGCTGCGTTCCATATATTATGCGTCACAATAATTATAAAAATTCTCCGTATAGAGGAATGTATGTAAATTTGGCAAGATGGTGTAATCAAGTTCAGTTTTTCAAAAAGAAATCCTATCGTGAGTTTGTAGAAATTCATGACGGGATTACAAAAAAGGAACATTCTACCATTCGATATACAAAAGAATTTTTAGAAGTTTGTCCTGAAATTGAAAAGTATTTTGATTTTAAGTTTGAGGCTCCAAACAAATAAATAACCACAAATACAAGCATGGAGGTGATATTTTGAAATGCGTGATTTGCGGAAAAGAAATTGAAAAGAGTTGTTACACAAATGCGGTGTTGTGCAGTGGCGAATGTTTTCATCGTCATTTTTGGCGTGAGTTAATTGCTGAAAAGGAGCAACACATTGTTATTGGTGGGCAATGTTATTGTGATGGAGGTGAAGTCAAAAATCCTGATCAGCATCCGTTTTTAGGGTGTGCTGGACGAAGGTTCTGGATTAGGTTTTTTGATGGAAGAACTATTACGACAAATAATCTTTGGTGTCAAGGCGAAATTCCAGAGGAATTCAGAGAAGAACTTCCAGATAATGCAGAGTTCTATACACCAGAACACATTAAGTTTGCGAATTCATTGATTGGTGGTGGAAATTATTAATACGAATGCGGTTTATATCCCTTCTTTGGATGGTAAAGATATTTATATTTCCAATAGCTTAGACCCCAAGAATGGATACAGGTTGAAAAATAAAACTGGAAATCTGAATTTATCAAGATTCATCAATTCTCTGGATTATAGTCTTGATTTAATTAAAATGCGGCAAGTACATAAAAATTTGTTTCCTATTGCTGATGTAGAGCAGTTGGAAACTGTATTCTCTTTTGATGAAAAAGGCAATGAATATGACGAAGTTCATTCCAGAGGCAAAGAGTATTCTTGTCAGGTTATCAATGTTACTTTCAAATATAGCAATAAAGAATTTAACAGAGTAAGAGGCAGTTACTATATTCGTTTCGGATATAGAATTGACGATCTTGAGTTCGAGGATTGTATTGCTTGGGATGATGGTGAAATTGTTGGTGTTCAAACTGGCGAGAAAGTAAACAACCCTGTGGATGCCGAAGAACTTCCCTATTTCATTTTTAAAGATGGGATGTATCGAGCAAAAGATAATATCAAGACCTGTAACAATGTTGCAGATATTCGATCTGATATTTATGAAAATGGTTTTGTTTGCGAAGGCATTAAGTATGTCCGCTTTAAGCGCAGCTCTGGTTCCAGCCGTGTAGGTAAATGTTTGTTCATTAATGAACGATTGTATAATGCTATGCACGAGTGGGAAATGTGCGGCATTCAGGTGAAGGAAGGTCAAGACATTGATTTAGCTGCACTTGAACCTTATATTGCGCTGACGCTTAGTAGCATCATCGACACGATTGAGATTAAACCAGAAAACATTCTGGTCGTGGATGATTATAAAAGTGTATTTCATGAACGAGCAATTGCAACAAGGCTGGTTGATGGGCGGCTTGTATCGAAACCTGAAGATGTGGAAATTTCAAACAGCATTTGGGATGGACAGTCTTTGATGGATCGCAGTCTGTTTGGAGAATATTCTAATAAGGGTATGCTCCTGCTTCGAGCCAGATTTTTTAAGTCATGTTGTTTTAATGCAAATATTCAGCAGTGGTTTGCAGATCATGGAATTAAGAAAATCAGTCAACTTAACGGATATACTCGTGCAAAGAAGATTGAGGATGTTAAGCTGATTACAACACCGAGTTCCATTAAATATCTCAAGTTTGGTACTTTGGATCATTGGCTTGATACTTTGGAAACGACTTTTGGCGTTGTCAAATATGAGAAGAAAACTCATTTTTTTGATGGGCGTATGGTGCAGACACATTATCAACTTATTAATACCTTGCAGATGACATATGAAGAGGTTGAGCAATTTATTAAGCCATCTTTGGACTATGCAAGGATGATTAAGACCGATCCTGCGGTGCTTCGTCATCAGATCAGTTATCAGTATCAATCTCCTGATGATACTTTCTATACAAAAGCGGTCACATCCAAGAATGATATTATTTATCGACTGCTTGGTATGAATGACCGATTTGCTAAGACTAAGATGTATCGTAATTTCTGCAATGATTTAATCAAGTCGTTTATCAAAAATCTGCGTTGTGGTCATGTGTTGGTTCGAGGCAATTACAGTACCCTGTGCGGCAATCCGATTGAGATGTTGAAAATGTCAATTGGTCAATTCGATGGATCTTCTATCATTGAAAGAGATACGGTTCACTGTGAAATGTTTGAGAGCGGTAAGGAGCTGCTTGGTTCTCGCAGTCCTCATGTGACGATTGGTAATATTCTGGTTACTCGTAATGTGATTCGTCCTGAAATTGCTCGTTATATGAATCCAACAAATGAGATTGTGTATGTGAACAGTATTCAGGAGAATTTGCTTGAGCGTTTGAGCGGTGCAGATTTTGACTCTGATACGATGCTGCTAACTGATAATGAGATTTTAGTTACGGCGGCAAAGCGGAATTATGATAACTTCCCTGTTCCGACTAAATTGGTAAAGTCTGCAATGAGAAATCGCAGATATACAAACCGTGAAAAGGCTGATCTTGATATTAAGACCAGCGTAAATAAGATTGGTGAGATTATTAATCTGTCGCAGGAACTCAATTCCATCCTTTGGGATCGTATTAACAAGGGAGCCAGTGTTGATGATGTGATGGAATTGTACTGCGATATTTCTCAGTTGGATGTTATGAGCAATCTTGAAATTGACTCTGCAAAGCGTGAAAATCCTGCGAACAACACTCGTGAGCTGCAATTGCTGAAGAAAAAGTATGATGTGCGAGATAAAAAGAATCGCCATGTCAGACCTTTGTTTTTTAAGTACATTGATGGATATAAGGGCTATCGTGATGATTATCATGTGTATGTAGAGCAAGATGACGAATTCCAGAAATTGTTCAAGACGGACAAATACAAGGACGCTCAGACGATAAAGAAAGAATCCGCAAATAATATTGTGATCGAAAGAGGCAGAATGTCTTATTTGAAGCATGAAACATCTATGGATTATTTGCAGAAATGTATTAATCGGTTTTATGTTCCTCGTGATAAGGAAGCTAATCACGGATTATCATATATGTTAATTCCAATTAATTCTGTAAAGGGAGAGTATCAAAAAGAAATTGAACAGCAGATTATTGAATTAGCACGAACTGCAAAGCGAGATATTAATTCTTTATGGAGCAATCAAGAATATAGTAATAAGCAAAAAAGAGAACAAGCAAATGAAATCAAAGAAAAGTGTTCCGCAGCGTTGCAAGAAATTCAAATAAATGAAAAGACAATGAGAAAATTGCTCGGTAAGTTGGAAGAAGAATATTCAGATGTAGCAAGATTTTTATTCTTTTCGTTGTTGGAACAAGTGCGTGGCTTTATGCTGTCTGGTTTTTATCAAATCATTCAAAAAAGCATTTCGCCTGTGAACATTTTACGAGAAGATGCAGAAGGAGATATTCAGATATACGATTTTCGTTATTTGAAAACGCATGGCGAAAGCGAGGATTATGATTTGAATTATAATAATCAAGAAGAATTTGCCAACGAAGTTGATAAATTCTTAAAAGAATATGGAATTAAGCAGGAATGGTTAGTTGAACAGGTTGGTATTAGTATTAGTTCTTTTAAAAAGTTCAAGTCTAAAACACAAACTTTATCTAAGTCTGATTGTTATAATTTGTGTTCTTTTATGAAGCAATACAAATTAAATATGAAATGGCTTGATTTAGTTTAATTAAGAACTTTTTCGTTCTAAAATCGGTGCTGAAAATACCATGAATTTCATAAAAAGACCATAATCATGGGGTTTTTGTTTCGATTGCTAACTGCTCCCAAGGGATATATTAAGAACCCCCCCATATTTATGGGAACTATAAATCCCCAAATTTATTGAAAAGGAATGAGATTTGTTTGATCAAAATTACGAAATTTGAGTCTGAAGCTGTCCGTCAGGTATTTCCTCGTGCTGAAATTGTACGGACTTGTATTCAAAAAAGCAAGCGTCATCATTATTATTTGCCAGAAGCAGAAAAATATCTTCGGTTGATTGTTGATAGTAATGCAGAGGCAGCTCGTATTTGCGCTACTATTGATAAGGAGCGTGAGCGTAGACGTAAGTGGCACGGATAAGGAGGACGCTTATGGTACATAAGAATAGTGATTTTTATGATATTGAATTTGATGAAGCAACTGTATTGAAAAATTGGGGGGTCAATGAAGTTTTCTATTTAAAAAATTTGAAGGATAGAAAGCTGTTTCTGACTTGCGATATTGATGAATGTATCATTGATGATATTGTTTCTCATATTTTGCAGTACAATGCAGATGACAAGGGAAAGCCAGTTGAGGAACGCAAGCCTATTCTGCTTTATTGTTCTTCCAATGGCGGCAGCGTTGATCCCGGTTTTGAACTGATTGATGTGATTCGTCAAAGTAAGACTCCTGTTTACACAATCAATCTTGGGTATCAGTATTCTATGGGCTTTTTGATTGGTTTGGCTGGTCATAAGCGTTATGGCTCTAAAACAGCAAAGTACCTGATGCACGATGGCTCTAATTTCATTTATAATTCTGGTGCAAAAGCACAGGACCAGATGGAATTTAATAAGCGCATTGAGGCAAGAGTTAAGGAATATGTGTTGGACAGAACCAAGATTACATCAGAGATGTATGACGCTCAGATGCGAAAAGAGTGGTATATGTTCTCTGACGAGGCTAAGGAACTTGGTGTAACTGATTATATTATTGGCGAGGATTGCGACTTAGACGAGATCATTTAAACGCCGATACAGTAAGGAGTTTTTACATGAATGAATATCGAGGATTTCAGGAAATCCGAAATGATGATGTTCGACTGCCTGAATTCTATGGAAACATGGGACAGAATATTTTTTGTTGTCTTGAAAACGAGTATGTATTGATTGATGACGGTGATGGTAATGTTGTTGACTATTATCGCTGGGATGGAAAGAAGTATGTGCTTGTTGGGTATCGGATGATTAAGAATAGCTATACAGAGGATGTAAAGCCAAGGAATCCACAACAGAGAATTGCACTGGATATGCTCTACAATGATGATATTACAGTGAAAATCATTTCTGGATGCTTCGGTTCTGGTAAGGATTATTTGATGTGTGCAGCAGCTCTGGATTTAGTGATGCAGGGCAAATATGATAAAATCATGTGGGTTCGTAATAATGTTGAGGTTAAAAATTCTAAGCCGCTTGGTTTTCTCCCCGGTGACGCATTTGATAAACTACTTCCCTTTGCAATGCCTTTAGCTGATCATGTTGGTGGTATTGAGGGATTGGATCGGTTTATTAGTAATGGTCAGATTGAGGTTGAACATCTTGGATTTATTCGAGGCAGAGATATTAAAAACACGATTATTATGTGTAGTGAGGCAGAGAATATGACAAAGGAACATATTCAGCTTTTGCTTGGTCGTGTTGGCAATGGTTCTGCATTGTGGTTAAACGGCGATTATCGCCAGACTGACCATAAAGTATTTGCAGAGAATAACGGATTGATGATTGCTGTTGATCGGCTGAAAGGTCATCATCGGTTTGGATTTGTGAAACTCTTAAAAACTGAACGAAGCGAAACGGCTGCAATGGCAGACCTATTAGATTGAAATAACAACAAATACAAGAATGAGAGGATTTTGAATTATGATCAACAATTTTATTTGTGATAACTGTGACCATTATCTTGTTTGCGAAAAGCTGTCTAAGCTGATGAAGTTCCATGAGAGTGCTAAGAAAGACCTTGGAATTACTCTGACAATGGATGATTGTATGGATTTTAGCGGTCAGGACGAACAGGATAAGGCAGAGGAAGATTAAGAGTTTGGAGGTGGATAGCCATAGAACGAGCGGAATTTTTAGCCCGACAATATGACTTACTTACCAGACGCTTAAATGATTCTACAATTGAATGGCAAGACATTGCTGATTTGAGAACAGAATACACAGGAGAGGTTGAACATCGTGATACGATTCGCAAAGGAGCAAAACTGCTTTATGAATATTTGGAAGCAGGATGGCTTCATGATCCTGCGGAAGTTAAGGATGTTCCCTCCCCTACCAATACAGAAAATGTTTTGAACCAAATTAAGAAAGAGCGATATAAATTACAGACGGAAAAACTGGAATTGAATCGCTGGCTGCGAGAAAATGCACGAGATGAATTGATCGTTGAACATATTTGTCAAGCAGTAGCAGAATTGGAGCCGCTGGATATTCCTGCTCCAATTTTTGTAGAGAACAATCATCGTGCGGGTATTCTTATTTTTGGTGATGAACATTATGGTACGGAATTTACAATTCTTGGATTGTCTAATGAGGTAATCAACGCATATAGTCCTGAGATTTTTGAGGATCGTATGTGGGATTTGCTGAATCAGACAATTCAGATCGTACAAAAAGAGAATTTTTCAAAAATCTATGTTTTTTCTATGGGAGATTTTGAGGATGGACTTTTGCGTGTAAAGCAGCTTATGCAGCTTCGATATGGCGTTGTAGAAAGCACTGTTCGTTATGCAGAGTTTATCGTAAATTGGCTGAATGAGTTGAGCAAATATGTTCAGGTGGAATTTCAGACCACGAGCGGAAATCATTCCGAACTTCGTATGCTTGGTCAGCCAAAAGGAACATTTACACAAGAAAATATGGCATTGGTTGTGAATGCTATGATTCGTACACGACTTTCAGAAAATCCGAATTTTACATTTATTGAAAATCCAACTGGATTGATTTATGCGGAGATTTTAGGTTATCAGGTTTGTGGTATCCACGGTGAAGTAAAAAGTATGGAACAAGCCATCAAAGATTTTTCGCAGAAATATCGTGTGCAGCTCGATTTCCTGATTGCTGGTCATAAACACCATGCAAAGAGTGAAACGGTTGGTATTAATCAGGAAGTAATTAATGTTCCGAGTATTATTGGCGTTGATGATTTTTCTATGTCGATCAATAAAACATCAAATGCTGGCGCAACATTTTTAGTTTTGGAGCATGGTCGAGGTAAAACTATCGAATATGCGATTAAGTTATGAGGTGAAATATGAATAGAAGTGAGTTAATCGCAGAAATCATAGAGAGAACTGGACAAACAAAGAAAGCAGTTACCGAGATGGTAGATGCTTATGAGGAAACAGTTTATGATGCTATGCGCAGAAATGAAGTAGTTGCGTTGCATGGATTTTTGAAATTTGAGCGTAGAAAGCGAAAAGGTCATAAGGGCAATGATTTAAAGAATAATGGGTTGATTGATATTCCTGATTCTGAATCTGTGAAGGTCACTCCCGGAAATACCTTGAAAAATGTTTTAAGGAACAGCGGTTGATCTGCTGTTCCTTGATATGGAAGGGTAGCTTATGAGGTCTGAGCGGCGGTCTGAAAAACCGTAGGGTGGAGGTTCGATACCTCTCCCTTCCACCAAAAATTTTTTAAAAAAGTTTTTCAAAAGGTATTGACAATAACAAGAAATACAAGTATAATAGTCAATGTCAGGAGGCGATAGACCTCCTGTAAGATTGACTTAATAACAAGAAATACAAGACGGTCTGTTGGTCAAGCGGTTAAGACACCGCCCTTTCACGGCGGTAACATGGGTTCGAATCCCGTACAGATCACCATATGGTGCGTTAGTTCAGAAGAGTAGAACGCTGCCCTGTCACGGCAGAGGTCAGGGGTTCAAGTCCCCTACGCATCGCCATTATATTGCGGGGTGGTAGCAGTTGGCAGCTCGTCAGCCCCATAAGCTGAAGGTCGCAGGTTCGAGTCCTGCCCCCGCAACCATTTGGGAAGGTACTCAAGAGGTTCAAGAGGCTCCCCTGCTAAGGGAGTAGATCGTTGATAGCGGTGCGTGGGTTCGAATCCCACCCTTCCCGCCATTTTATTAAATATGCTGGTATAGCTCAGTTGGTAGAGCAATTGATTTGTAATCAATAGGTCGGGGGTTCGAGTCCGTCTACCAGCTCCACATGGGGAATTAGCTCAGTTGGGAGAGCGTCTGCCTTGCAAGCAGAAGGTCAGCGGTTCGATTCCGCTATTCTCCACCATTCTATCAATTGAATATGCGCCAGTAACTCAGTTGGTAGAGTAACCGCCTTTTAAGCGGTAAGTCACGGGTTCGAGTCCCGTCTGGCGCACCAAACAGGACTGTTGGAAAACATTTTGTATGAAATGAATGTCCTATGGTTTTAGTCCATCGTCTATGAGGCAAACCAACTTGCCGATGGGGAAATTACGATAATATTTCTTTTATATGCGGGTGTGTCGGAATCGGCAGACGAGGCAGACTCAAAATCTGTTGGTAGTAATACCGTGTGGGTTCAAGTCCCACCACCCGCACCATTTATTAAGCGGATGTGGCGTAACTGGCAGACGCACAAGATTCAGGTTCTTGTACTGCAAAAGGTGTGTGGGTTCGAGTCCCACTATCTGTACCATTCATCCTGTATCACAATGGTCTTAGTGTCTTTCCTGATGGCGAGGGCGGCTTGCAACGCAGCAGGATAATTCAATATTGGGGTATCGCCAAGCGGTAAGGCACAGGACTTTGACTCCTGCATTCGATGGTTCGAATCCATCTACCCCAGCCATATGGGGGAGTGTCGGAACTGGTAGACGATGCGGACTTAAAATCCGCTGGCGGCAGCACCGTGAGGGTTCGATCCCCTTCTCCCCTACCATAACTGGGTGTACGCCAACTGGTAGACGGCGTGATTTGGGTTCACGAGGTTGTGGGTTCGAGTCCCACCACTCAGACCAATAAAGATCAAGGAGAAATCCTTGGTCTTTTTTATTTGCGGAGAAAGGAGCGTTGATGAATAGTAAGCAAATTGGAAATATTGGTGAAGCAAAAGTTTTATCCAAATTTATTGAATTGGGTTTTCCTGTATATGTTCCATTTGGTGATAATGAAAAAGCTGATTTAGTAGTTGAATTTAATGGAAAATTGAATAAAGTACAGGTAAAAACTTCTATTGATGCCAAAAATGGAAATGTTATCTTTGATTTAACATCATCAACTGCTCATAGAAAAAATGGTATGCGCCATAAATATACAATTGATGAAGTTGATTATTTTGCTTTATACAACTTGTGTAGAGATAAAATATATTTATTAAAAGTTCCTGAAACGCCGATTGCCACAATTCGATTTAGATATGAATATCCTAAAAATGGACAGACTTGTGGCGTTCATTTTGAAGATGATTACTTAATTGATAATATCTTAAAATCAGGAACGTGATTTTAAAGTAAGGAGCGTGGCAGTATGGCGAGAAAATCAGGCAGTTCTACTGCCAAGCAAATTAAGAAAAAATATTGTTCTGCTTGTCAGCAGGAAAAAAGAGATGGTTTGTTCTATGTAAGCTACAATCCGTTGCATAGTGATGGTAGAATGCCGATATGCAAGGAATGTATTCGAAATGCCTGTTATGATGATGACGGTGAGTTCAACATTGATAATTTGTATTCGATTTTGCGTCAATTAGACAGGCCATTTTTACAGGACATTTGGGAAAGTTCAGTCAACGAGGTTTGTAAAAATCTTGGAACACAAGAAGTATCCTACGATCCGATTATCGGTAAATACATTAAGAACATTTCTATTCAGCAACATCGTTCAAAGACTTGGGCAGATAGTTGTTTTGAATCAAAGCAGAATATTGATAATCGTGTGGAAAGTTCCAGACGAAAATCTATTGGTTCTGATCAGGTATATTATTTGACCGATAATAATTTTGAGGTAACTGAGGATATTATCAAGTTATTTGGCGAAGGTTGTACGGCTCAAGAATATAAGGTAATGCTTAGTTATTATGACACAATGAAAAATGACTATCCGAGCATTACAGAAAGTCAAAAGAAATTGCTTTTGCGTTATGTCCGAGCTGCGGCAAGAGAAGAGATTGCAACGAATAGTGGTAATACTGCTGAGGCTGAAAAATGGGGTAAACTGTCCAGTGATGCTTTGAAACAGCTTAATCAAAGCGATCTTCAAGGTGGTATCAGTAGTTTCTCTGAATTTTTTCAAAAGGTAGAGCGTACAAAAGATGTTATTCGTATTCTGCCAAAATATCGTTATAGACCAAATGATGCACTGGATTTTGTAATCTGGTGCTTTATTAATTATTGCCGCCGTTTGGAAGGCAAGACTGAATGTGCATATGAAGATGTGTATAAGTTCTATGATGAAAAAGTGGCTGAATATATCCAGCAGTATGGTGATCCATATGGAATTTTTACTGATGATCCAACAGTTTCAAATCGTGAACGCATCAAAGAATTTATTACGCTGCCGCCTGATTATAATCGAGGTGACGAGTAATGAGTAATAGTCTGAATAATGATTCTGCTTTTGAAGCGAGTATGGATAAATATGAGGAAATTGCAAATTTATGGTTGTGGTATCCCGATCTTGCGCTTGATTTAATGGCTCCTAAAGAGGGTGGCATTAAATTACATTCTGATCAGCGTATTTTCATGAGATGCGGCGCAAGATTTTTTAGTGAGTATGGTTGTTTTCCTCGTGGTTGGGGCAAAACCTTTGCTGAGGTTGCAACGATGGTTATTACAGCAATCAGGTATCCCAACATTGAGATTGGTTTGACCGCTCAGACAAAAGAAAACGCAGCTTCTTTGTTGAAAGATAAATACAACGAATTGGTGCGTTATTATCCAATGCTCTTAAATGAGATTAAAAAGACCAGTTTTGTAAAAGGCGATGCTTTGATTGTGTTTAAAAACGATGCACGAATTGACGCATTGGCAAATGCTCAATCCAGTAAGGGTCAGCGTAGAAAGCGTTTGAACATTGAGGAATCAAACTTAATGGATAATACGACTTTTGAAGATGCTCTTGAACCTGTTGTTGAGGTTGGTCGTATCACGACTGGCAAGCTGGCAATCACAAATCCAGAGGAATTAAATCAGCAAATCAACTTCTTTACTACACCGGGCTTTAGAGGTTCAGACGAATATCGGCGCAGCTTGCAGATGATTCAGGATATGCGTGATTTGAAAGGTAAAATTGTGCTTGGGTCTGACTGGATGCTTGGATGCTGGTATGGAAGAGGTTCCAGTAAGAGTACCATTCTGAAAAAGAAACGAGATTCCTCCCCTATTGCATTTGATATGAACTATGGTGGCAAATGGGTTGGCAGTGCAACAGGCGCATTGGTTAATATTAACCGCTTGATGAATTGCCGAACATTGACTGAGCCTGTTTTAAGTTCGTCTAATGACAACGATGAATTTTATCTGGCAATGGATGTGGCTCGTTCACAAAATAAGAGCAATAACCAATCTTCTATTGCTGTTGGTCAAGTAATTCGTAACAGCGAGGGAAAGATTGAAAATATCAATTTGGTCAATATCATTCATGTATCTAATATGTTAAGTTTTTCGACTCAGGCGTGTATCGTAAAGAGAATTCGAAAACGATATAACGCAAGAATTGTGGTTGTGGACGGTAACGGTTTGGGTACTGGTTTGGTAGATGAACTTTTGAAAGAAAGTTATGATCCGAAGTCTGGTGAAACATATCCAGCTTGGGATACGATCAATACTACTGCGGAACCAGAAACCGCAAAAGCAGAAAAGTGTTTATATGATTTAAAGGCACAATCTGCACAGACAAGTATTTTGTCTAACTTCATTGATATGATTGATTCTGGTAAATTCAGATTTTTAGAGAGTAGAAATGGCGGCGATTATGCAATTAAAGATAATGACGATTTGAACTCTAAGGTTATGCCATTTGTTCAGGAAGAATTGTTCTTCCAAGAGGTTGGTAACTTAAAGTTAATCCAAAATGGTAAGAACCTTTCGGTAGAAAAGGTTGTTAATAAATTTGATAAAGACCGTTTTTCTGCTGTGGCATATCTCTTGTACTATATTGTAAAGGTTGGTGAGGGAGATAACCAAAAGAGTGATTTTGATGCAAAGTCTTTTGCAAAGAAATTACAGGCACTCAATCGCAAACCAAGAATGTATTAAAGAAAGGCGGTGATAGAAATGCCACGCAAACAAGTGATTTATTCGAGCAAAAGTTACGAAAAAGATGTAAAAGCTATTCAGGATGCGGAGTCTGGAAAAAAACCGCTTGATTTAAGTGCATTCAAGAGATTGATGGTTCATGATTTATGTAGTAATACAAACATTTTGAATTCAATGAAAATTGGAGCATATTCCATTGAAAAAATTCAAGATGCACTGCAAAATCCTCGTTCTCATTCATCTATTCTTTTGGAAACAAGCAGATATTTGATGAATGTATCTCCATTTTATATGCGTATCAATAATTACTTCTCAAAAATGGGATTGTTCAATTATGTGATTGATGTATATGATTTGAAAGTTGATGAACTCAATACCGAGGAAAAACAAAAGAAGCTGCGTGACACATATTTCGCTGTATGCAGTGAATTTGAGAAAATCAACTTAAAACATGAAATGTTGAAAATTATGGAAACAATTGTGCCTGAAGATGTTTTCTATGGATTGATTTTTGAGGATTCTACGGATTTCTTTATTCTAAAGCTAAATCCTGTGATTTGTGAAATTAGACAGATTCAGGATGGCGTTTATAATTACCGCATTCGTCTAAGCGGTATCAGTCCTTTGGAAATTGGTACATATCCCGATAATATCAAACAAGCGTATTTGGATTATCATCATGGAGAAAAATATCATGATGGTTGGTATATTCCCCCTGCCGATCAACAGGTTTGTTTCAAATTCAATACTTCTTTATTGACACCAATGCCATTTATGATGGCTTTGACAAAAGATATTTTGGATTTGGATGTTTACAAAAAGTTGAAGCTGCAAAAGGCAAGAGTTGATAACTATAAAGCAATTGTTGTGGAAATTCCTATTGACGAGGATGCTGTTGATAAGCCTCTTTTAACGGAAGATACATTAACAGTTTTTGCCGAGATGAATAAGGCAAATATGCCAGAGGATGTTGGTTTGCTCCACGTTCCCGGCAATGCGGAAGCAGTCAGTTTTAAAGACAATACTAATAGCACAAACAATTTGAGCGATGCCGTGACAAATCTTTATGATAATGCTGGTGTTCCTCATGAATTGTTTAATGCTGGTTCTGCTGGAACGGCGTTTAAGTTGTCTTTGGAAAATGATGCTTCCTTTATTTATGCTTTTTACCGTCAATGTGAACGATTTTTCAATCGTTTCATTAAGATGCGTAAATATAATAAGCCGTTATATAAGTTCGCTGTGAGAATTCAGGATTCTACGGTATTTAATAGATACGAAACCGCAGATGCTTATTTGAAAGCGGCTCAAAACGGTTTGCCATTTAAACTGGATTATGCGGCTTCTTTAGGAAAATCACAGTCCAGATTGATTGGCGATGCAATTTTAGAGGTGGATATTTTGCATTTGCAAGATTATTTCATTCCGCTTTCTACCTCTTATACACAAAGCGGAGATGGCTCCGATGGCAGACCGACAAACAAGAGTAAGGGTTTAGATTTATCGGACGAAGGCGAAAAGTCTGCCGATACAGAAAAAGACTTAAATCGTTAATACCACCGAAAGGTGTTATTAAAATATTCCAAGAAAGGCGGTGATTAAGAAAGTGAGTCAAAAGCAAAAAAGATTGCCAGTGTCATTTACGATCAACGAATGTGTTGAAACAGATGATTCGAGATTTCTTGCCATCACAATTGATGTTTTACATACAGGCTTGAATTTTAACGGCAGTATTTTTGATAAGGAAGTTGTTGATGCTTGTGCCGAAAGCATTAAGAATACACCAGTTTTGGGGTATATCGCTCTGAATCCAGACGGAGAATTGGATTTCCAAGGTCATAAATACAAGTTGATCGAAGATGAAAATGGTAAGCGATATGTATATGCTGGTTCTGCATATGGTGTGATCCCTGAATCTTGTAACTATCGCTGGATTGAAAAAGTTTGTTCTGATGGTATTTGTCGTGAATTCTTTCAGGTCGATGCGCTGTTGTGGACTAAATTCGATGATGCAGTGACGATTTTTGAACGAGATGGCGGCAAACCACAAAGTATGGAATTGGAACTTTCTTCAATCACTGGCGAAGAACAGGAGGACGGCACATTTAAATTCACTGAATTCAAATTCGATGGATGTTGCTTGCTGTCATCCACTGACGAAAAAATTCAGCCAGCAATGATTGATAGCGAGGCGGTTGCTCAGTACACCGTTTCAAACATTGCACAGGAAATTAAAGAGAAGTTGCAGGAATACTCGCTGTTTACTGCTGCTGGAAAAGAATTAACTGGAAAGGAGGATGACAACATGGCAAAAGATGTTGCTCCTAATTTCACACTGAATTTGATGGAACAGTTAGACGAGATTTATGCAATCCTTGATGAAAAGACTTTCCGTGATAAATGGGGCTGGGAATGTTCTCAGTTCTGCTTCGTGGATGTTCAGGACGATGAAGTGATTGTCATGGATCGTGCTGACCATTATCGTATGTACGGTATGAAATTCAGTATGGAAAATGACGAGATCAAGATTGATTTTGATTCTGCGGTTCGTAAAAAGACCAAGTATGAAAATATCGAGGGTGCTGGCAGTGAGAATGAGATTGATGTATTCGAAAAGGCTTTTGATGGTCTGGCAGATTACATGAATAATCAGGTTGAAGCAGTTACCAAGGAAAAGGAAACTGCCGAGCAAAATTACACCACTGTCAAGAACGATTATGATGAAATGAAGCCCAAGTATGATGCTTATGTTGCCGATGAACAGAAGCGTCAGGCTGATGCTGCTGAGGCGGCAAAGGATGCTGAGTTTGCAAAGTTTGATCAGCATTTGGGCGATACCGCTGATTATATCAACATGAAGGAAAATCGTAATGATTTCACTGTTGAGCAGATTCAAAATCAGTGCGCTATTCTCTTTACAGAGAAAAACTTGAATGCAAACTTTAGCCGCAAGGATAAGAATCCTGCGCCTATGGTTGCAGATGTGTTTGAGCAGAAGCCCGCTGTGGAAGTAAACTCCCGCTATGGCATTCTGCCCACTAAGAAATAATATGAAAGTGAGGGTATAGGACTATGAATAAGAATTATACAGTCGTTGAAACTTCTAAAATTGCAGCAGTTCGTGGCGGCGGTCATATGTATAGCCTGATTTCTGATGTGGATGTGGAAAACGGTCATATCGGTTATGTTGGCGATATGGCGGCAGATGTGGAGGGCATTGAAACTCATGAGTTCTTGGCTCCTACCGCCGATTTGATCAATAAGAGCAAGGTTATCTTGGTTGCTAATCCTGAGTGGGATTATGACGAGTGCAAGCGCAGTAATCAGGCTCTCTACAATTTCGTGAATGAGGCAGAGCGTCCTTTCCGTGGTTATGATCTGATGGCTCACGATATGTACGCTGTTACTGCTGGCGGCATTGACGCTGGTGAGGGTGAAATTGAGATTGGCAAGTATGTCATTGCTCAGGACGGTAAGACCACTGTGAAGATGGTTGACGAGGCTGGTATTGCTGGTCAGGGCTTCTACGGCAAGATCGTTGGCTCTGCAAAGCGTGGTTTGGGCTGGACTGTTAAGAGCGGTGCAACCTACGGTCATCCTTATGTTGTCTACTTTATCGAGATTCTGCGTAACGATATTGTGGGCTAATAACAAGAAATACATGATTGGAGGTATTGAATATGGCTTGTAATATGGAAAAACTGGCTCACTTCTCCGTTGAGAAGCAGCAGTTAATTGCAACTTGTGTTGATAGTTACACAGGTGAATTGAGCAACTTTGTTGCCGCTAATGTTGATACCAACGCTGGCAGCATTGATGATAATATTCGTTCTCGTTTTGAGAAGGAAATTCTGCATGGCGAGAAGTGGAATTATCGTACTTATCGTAAGTATAAGAACGACATTTATGAGATTTTGGAAACTACTCTGGATCAGACTTTGCCCGAAGGTTGGAAAGAGAATGAGTTCTTCAATCGTTTCGTTGAGGAAATTCGTCTTGACTTGGGCGATAAGAATGAATTCTATGCCGAGGATAACGGTTATCTGACTGTTTCCAAGTTCAGCGGCAATCATTGGGATACTGCCCGTGAGCGCATGGATTTGGGTACTCAGTTCTCCGTTGATACTTATTGGTGGGATGTTCATTTCTACAACGAGTTTGAGCGTTTCATGAAGAATATTGACAGCTTTGCTAAGATGCTGGATAAGGCTCGTAAGTCCTTCTTACAGGCATTCCAGAGTGCAGTTTATGTTGCTTTCAGTAATATGGGTGAGATGATGCCAGCCGAGTTCTCTGGTCACGGCGCATTGTCTACTGATACTGAGCGCGATCAGTTGTTCGAATTGATTGATAAGGTTTCTGCCGCTAACGGTGGCATTAAGCCTGTTCTGGTTGGTACTGGCGCAGCTCTGCGTAAGTTGCAGAAGAACATTGACGAGAACTGGATTGCTGCTTCTGCTAAGGAAGAGCGCAAGGCAAACGGTATTGTGAGTGATTGGGAAGGCTATCCTCTGATGGTTATTCCACAGGTGTTTAAGCAGGGTACTTTTGATTTTGCTCTGTCTACTACTCGCATCTTGATCCTTGCTACTAACGGCAAGCCCATCAAGTTTGTTTATGAGGGCGATTCTCGTCTGAAGGAAGTTACTGACAACCGTGAGAATATGGATCAGACTCTCGAAGGTCAGATTCAGGTTAAGGCTGGTCTGGCTGTTATTTCCAGCGACATTGTTGGTTGCTGGGAACTGGCGTAATTGATACGCAAATAAATTTTAGGAGGCGTTATTTTTGGGACAGGAAGAAAAGATTTTAAATACTCCTGATACAGCAGCATCAGATAAGAAGTCTGGTGCTGCTCCCACTTCCCCCGCTTTAAAGGATGATACCAAAGTCAAGGTTCGTGCTTTGGTTCCAGCGGTGTATTACACCTGTTTAAAGACGATGGATAGCTTTGCTTGGGAGGAAGTCGGTGACGAGCAGGAAATGACTTATATGCAAATTAAGACCATGAAGGCAAAGCATCCACGCTATTTTACTGAAAAGTGGCTTCTGATTTGTAATGACGAGGTTTTAAAGAAACTGAATCTTACATCTGTATTTGCGGCAAAGATTACTGCGGCTGATATGAAGAAGTTCTACGGCTCTGATGTGGGAGCTGCTAAGGAGTTGCTTGCTGGTCTTAATGATAGCGCAAAGGCTGGGTTAGTTAAGAAGGTTACTGATGCTGTTAAGAACGGAAAGATCGCAAATGTTAAGATCATTCGTCTGTTGGAGGAACAGCTTGGTATTGAACTGATGCAGCTCGTGTAAAGGAGGTGAAGCCCTATGGGGACTCCCTTTACTGATCTTTACGATAGTGTTTTGAGCAAAATCAGGGATTATGATTTTTTCAATATGGAGCAAGAACAGGTATATGAGATTTTATCCGATTATCTCCGTCCTGCGATTGCGGCTTTTCGAGGCTGTAAACAAGATATTTCACAAAGGACTGAAACTGGATTTGAATGTACTTTGACTGATACTGAGGTTGAGATATTGGCCAATTATATGACGATTGCATATTTGGATAGTAATTACATTCGAGTTCCGCTTGCTTTGAAACAAACATTGTCAAGTAAAGACTTCAATGCTTTTTCCCCCGCCAATCATCTTGATAAGATGGTAGAAATGAGAGAAAAGTATCGTAAGGATAACGAAACTTTACTGGTTCGTTATTCCTATATTCGCAGAAATACATAAGGGGGTGAATTCTGTGGGCGGTTTTCAGAATTTCCTTCTGAGGATGAAAGCTGGCGGCAATAGTATGAGGGGCGAACAAATTGAAAACGCAATGCGTTTGGTTCAGCAGACTTTTGCTGACGATCCTTCTTATATTCCTGATGGCGTAACAATTCATCGAACAGATAGATTGATTCATCCTCGTATTTATCTGCATAAATATCGTACCACTTCCCCTGCACAAGCAAGTATTCAGACGCAGATTCATGAGCCATTTTATTTGGGTGATGTAATTCCTTGGCCTGATCATGGTTATTGGCTTTGTGTAGAATCAAATAATTTGCATGGTATTCAGTGGGAAGGTACATTACAGTTTTGCAATCATAGTATTAAGTTCCGATCTCCGTTGAATGGAGAAATTGTAGAATATCCAATTAGCTTAATTAATGCTACTCAGTATGGTAGTGGTGAAACAGCAAAAGAGTATATCAAACTTGGTACATCTCAGTTGATTGTTTATATCTCTTATGACGAACACACTGTTCTTTTGGATAGTGGAGTTCGTTTTTTAATTGATAGAAACAAGGAACTGCCTACTGCATTTGAAATTAAGCAAGCTGATACTGTTAGTTATTCTGATGGTAATCAGCGTGGATATATTCAATTATCTGTTTTGGAGAGTCAGTTTAATCCAAAGACTGATAACAAAGAATTAATGGTTGCGGACTATTACGATGATCCTGTTGGAACAGGAGATGAACTTCAGGAAAAACCGAATGACAGTTGGATTTAAGGAGGTGGAATGATTGGCTTTACTACAAGAGTTGACGGATTATCGAAAAAAGATTATGCAAATGATTTGCAGTGATCAGGAAATTGTTGATTTGATTTTGGATAAAGAAAATTCCACCGTCCCTGATCGTTCTTTGATGTATTCCAGAGTATTTCCTTATGCTTATACGCCTGATGTGACAAAGGAAACCAACACTTATGTTTGTTTTCGTATTTATGTACCAGAGGTCATGAATAAGACATTTAAGAGGATGAATATCTGCTTTTATGTTTTTTCGCATCAAGATTATATTCGAACCAGTGATGGTTTGCGTCCTGATTTGATCGCTGGACGCATTGAATCACTGTTGAATGGTTCAATGGATTTAGGAGTTGGTCGTGTAAGTTTAGAGGGCATGGATGATATTAGTCCAGCAGAGCAATTTCATGGCGTTGCTTTGGAATATTCTGTTTCGGAATTTAATCGTCCAACAATTAATGGAAATCCGAGAGCGGGTGCTAAGTAATGATTCAGCGTCCCAATCTGTTAAAAGTTCAAGATTACCCAATTAACAATAAAATCAGTGTTCATGTACCAACGGTGGACGAGATTTTTAATTTCGGTGATCAGAAATATTACAATATGGTTCAATCCCTCACTTCTACTCCGTTTGATTTGATGGTTGAACTTGACGATATAGGGGTTGATTACGAAACGATCACGGATTATCAGCTTTTTATTCTGATGATCCAGTCCATTGCTTATGACGAGCAGGATACATCCATTCTGTTTCGTGATTTGGATTTGCGAAAGTTCAAAGAATCTGAGGACTTGAGCAACGGCGAACATATTTTGTGGGATGAAGAAAATGACATAAAAATTGACCAGTTGATTGCTTCTGAAATATGTAATGCAATTCGTAAAATTCATTTTTGGGAGGTTCCGATTGGCAAGGCTGGCAATGCTGAAGCAAAGCGGTATCTTATTGAAAGAAATCGCTTAAAGAAAAAGCGTCTTGCGAAAAAGCCATATAAATCATTTTTAGAAAACATGATCATTTCCTTGGTGAACACTGAGGAATTTAAATATGATTACGAATCCGTATTGGATTTGAGTGTGTTCAAATTAAATGCGAGTTGGAGGCAAATCCAAAAGAAGAAGCATTGGGAGCAAACAATGAACGGTGCATATTTCGGTACTGTGGATTTGTCAAAGATCAATCTCGAAAAAATCAGTTGGTTGTCACCAGAATAAGTGTGACAAATATTTGAATTAAAAAAGGAGGATGCTACTATGAGTAACATTGTTGTGAACGATCTCTCCATTACCAGCTTGGAAACAATCATGTGTTTCGGCATTAATGGCGGTGTGCATCGTTTTACTTTGGATGAATTGCAGAATGCGACTATTGCCAATACTCAGGAGAACACTGCTCTGACTGGTAAGGGTGGTCGTACAATCGGTCAGCTCAAGCGTAACAAGGCCGTTACTGTTTCTGGTACTAACGGTATGGTTTCCTTGGGTCTGGTTGAAGTTAATGTCGGTGCTGAGGGCGAACACAGAACTTCTACTTCTGTTAAGGTTCCTGATTATCTGACTGTTACTGGCAATGCTGCCACTACCAACTATAAGGCTGTCGGCACTGCTGGTAATGAAATCGGTGAGGTTATTGTTAAGAATGCTGATGGTACTATCGCAAAGCGTTTGACTCAGGACGCTACTGTTGCTGAGGGCAAGTTTGCTTACGATCCTGCTACTAAGGTTCTGACTTTCAACGAGGGTGAAATTGCTGACGGTACTTCTATCGTTGTTTATTACTTCCGTAATGTTGAGGGTGATGTGATCAGCAACATTTCTGATAACTACTCTGAGATGGTTGAGATGTATGTTGATGCTTTGGCTGAGGATAAGTGCCATAACATTTATCATGTTCAGTTCTTCCTGCCTTATGCTGACTTTACTGGTAACTTTGACTTGGCAATGGGTGATTCTCAGACTACTCATGGCTTTGAGGCTACCAGCTTGCCCGAAACTTGCGGTAACGGCGTTACTAAGTATTGGGATATGACTGTTTTCGGTGCAGATGCCGAAGATGCTGCCTAATATAAGTAGGTGATACTTATGGCTAAGAGAACTGCGGTTTGTCGTGTTTGCGGCAAACAGTTTGTTCCCTGCAATAAGTCCAGTGCCTCTCTTGGTGCGTTTAATTATCACAGTATTGCTTGCAGCTCTGAATGCGGCGTGGAATATCTGCGCCGCGTTCAGGAGGCTCGTAAGCAACCTGAGCAGAACGAAACTGCTGAGTTGGCAGGACAGATCAGTATTGATGAAACTGCCGATGTGAATGTTGCTGGCGAAATTTCTGAGAATGAGGTTGAGGAAACTGCTGAACCGGCAGCTAAGGCAACTCGTTCCAGAAAGAATAAGCAGGAAACAAACGAGGAAGAGTGAAAATAGAGGGAGGGCTTTGGCTCTCCCCTCTTTTCATATTTAGGAGCGTGATGAATATTTGTCAATTAAAATTGATTTCTGAGATACCACCTTCTGTTAATCATTATCTGGCATATAGAGCCATTATGAAAAATGGAAAACCAATGGCAATGAGTTATAAAACGCCAGATGCTATTCGGTATCAGAACAAATTTACTAAGTATGTGATTCGGCAAGTCAAAGAGCAGAAATGGCCTTTAAAACCAAATAAAACACAACATTTTTATGTGGATTGCATTTTTTATTTCCCACGAGTAGATATGGATTGCAACAACTACTTTAAATGTATGTTGGATGCTATTACAGATAGCAAAAAAGTTTGGGAAGATGATAATGTTGTGTGTGAACGAGTAAACGGAATTTTTTATGATTCTGTAAATCCACGAATTGAAATGATTATTTCACCTGTTGACTACATAGGTATTTTTAAAGACTTATCTCAATTAGAAGAATTTGAATCTAATTGCATCGGTTGTAGTAGATACAAACGAAATTGTAGTATTCTGCAAAAAGCGAAAGAAGGCAGAATTCAGGATGAAATTCAAAATGGTATTTGTCAAAAATTTAAATGTATGAAGGAGAAATGAATTATGGCAAAAATTACTCAGAAATCCATGAATGCAGTATTGAAGGTATATCGTAATCAGAAAACTGATGTAACTCTGCATATGGCTAATCCTGAAAATCCTGATGAAATCATGATGGAGATTTCTGTTAAGAACGAACTGTCTATTGAAGATAAGGGTAACTTTATTGATCGAGTTGTCAATGCTTGTTTTGATGATGGAGAGTTTGTTCCTCAGTATCTTGATCCTGTGTTTATGATTACCCTGCTTCAGATGACCACAAATGTTCCCGTTTATGAGCGTGAAATTGAACTGGATGATGGCGAAAAGACTATGGTGGTTGATATTGAAAAGACTTACGAGTTGTGTAAGGCTATCAATTTACTTCAGAATGTAAAAGACCCCGCATTTCAGGCTTTGGTTGCCGAGCTGCGTGGTATGACCGTTGAAAAGTTGGATTATATGAAGCAGATGCGTTTCTGTGCTGAAGAGCGTATGCTTTCTAAGGCACGAGAGGAACTTGAGAATGGTGTCGCAATGGTTGTTGCTATTGGTCAGCAGCTCAACGACACTCTGGCGAATGCTTCTGGCTTGAATGATATGGCTGAAGCAATTAAGAATTTTGACTATGATAAGATGGTCGATTCTGTTTTAAATCGTAAATAACAAGATTTGCAAGAATATATTGACTTTTCTATTTTATCATGATATAATGTATCACAAAGGAGGCATTGTGTCATGTTTAATAGAATTATTCATTTGAGCAAAGTCTTGTGCGTTTTTCTTGTAATGCTGGTTATGTTGTCTGCTTGTGGAAATGAACAAGTTGACAATGCTATTCTGGAAACAGAATACCCATCTGTAACTGATGGTGTTAAATCGGAAACTCCGTCAATTGATGAACCAGCAGATATTCCAGTAGTTGTAAATACGGTGGTGCAGGACGCATATGAGGATATGATTTCTGCAACAGATCATCTTAGTATTACAAATGATGGATATGAGTTTAAAGGCTATCCGATTTCTAAGGATAGTGTGAGTAAGATCGGCAGCGAATTGGTTGTTAATCAGGGCGCAATGTATGAGGAAATTGCTGGTGGGCTTGCACTATACTGTGATTTTGGATTATCACAGTCTTTGGATGAAGCATTCTTTCAGATTTTAATTGGCTCTGGTAATGAACCTGAAAACTGGAATGAACTGGCGAATGATTTATATTCTTTCATTCTTCTTGATGGAACTGAGAAAGAAATTATTTCTAAGCTGGAAACATTGGATTGTGTGAACGGTACATTTGACTACGATGTTCGATCTTATTCGTTTGAGATTTCTGATTTGGAAATGGCGGCAAGTGATCTGCATATTTCTCAAGAGATGCTTGGATATGTGCTTGCAAAATTAAATGAGTACACGGATGATATTGTATTTGATGGTAATTCCATTACCTGTTCACTGGAAGTAAAAACATTTTCATAAATCAAAAAATATAGAAAGGACGAGGGTTTTATGCCCTCGTCTTTTTTGTTATGGGGGTGCTGTATGTCGTTAGATAAGATTTTAAAGAATCTTGATATAACAAAAGTAAAAGCCCCATCGGGCTTGACTTATGGGCAAGAGTTGGTGGAAGCCGCTAATTTGTTATCGAACTGCATACAGAGCAAAATCCACCAAAGAACAATGCAACATTCGATTTCTACTGCTGATTTGGCAGATATAAAAGTTGAAGGAAATCGAATGAGCATTACATTGAAAATTCAAAATTCAATCCGTCCTTCTATTTTTAAGAAATGGAATAAAAGTGACGCAAATGTTTTTTGGCTGTTGAATGATGGTTATGTTGTGAAAAAGAATGTTTGGTTTCGCAACATTCCAAACTTTGGTTATCGTCAAGCCGCAAACTGGATAGCAGATGGCATTCAGGATTTCAACTCTAAAAACAGACTTGGACTACATTTATCTGAAGAAAAGAATGTAATTAGACCACTTTTATACTATGGACGAATATATTAAACGATCAGTTCCTCCCTCTTGATTGAGGGAGGTTTTATTATTTTTATGGGAGGTGAAGATGAATGGCTGCTGATGGTTTGATTGTATTGGGGTTGGATGTAAGCCAAACTCAAGCTGAAATTCAAGCTGGTCTTGATAGTATTTTAAATAAAACAAAGACGAAAGAAATCATTTTAAAGACAGCAATCGAAAAAGCTGAAACAGAAAAGAAAATTGATTCTGTTGTCAAAAGTTTAAACAAGAAAACCGTCAAGATGGGCGTTGAGGTTGACGCAAGAAGTGTAAATAACATTTTAGCAGCACAGCAGAAAATTGCCTCCACTCAAGCAAAATTAAATGCTCAGATGAAGGAGTATCGAGATACTGCTTCTAAAATTGGCCTTACACTTAACAAAGATTCTTGGAATCCATTTAGTCGTGCTGTTAAAGACGGTGATTTTGCGAAAGCAAATGAGATTCTGAAATCAACGAAAAAGCAGATTGAGGCATATAATGCCGCTGTTCAAAAGATGAATTCTGACACTTCCGTTTCTGGAAGTGTTTCTTCTATTGTGGAGCAATTTAGCAAACTCAAAGATGTAAGCACTGAAACACAAAAGCGTGTTAATTTGCTGAAAGCAAATTTGGCTCAGTTTGAGAACGCTGATAATACGCAAAAGAAATTGTCTGCGTATAAGCGTTTGCAAACCATGATCGAAAGTCTGAGTGACGAGCTGCGCACTTTGAGTTCTACTGAAAAGTCACAGTCATCTGATTTAAGCATTAAAAAGAAAATTGATGATGCTCGATCCTCTCTGGAAGTGTTTAAGACACAGTATGAGGGCATAGGTAATAGTGCGGCGGCTCAAAAGGTTACTGCTGCTATTGCTGCACTTGATACTGCATTAAAGAGTGTTGATTCTTCTGCAAGTGGCGGCGCATTGGCAAAACAGTGGGATAAGGTATCTGCCGCTGTTGATAATGCTAAGAGGGCTGTTGCTGAGTATAATGCGGAACAATCCGCTATCGGATCATTAGGTGAACGATTTGATGATATTACCGATAAAATTCAGACGGCACTTTCCAATATTGGAGATTCTGGCATTAAAGGAACAGGTGTTGATCAGCTTACAACTGATTTAACAAAACTCCAAGAAAAGGCAAAACTTGTTCAAAAAGATTTGGGCGATCTTGATCCAAATAATGCTGAAGATGTTAAACGGTTGAGTACAGCGATTGAGGAATTAGAAACTGACTTTTCAAAGTTGAAAGACAATGCGAGTTCGTTTAAAGACCCAATTTCTGCACAGCAGCTTGCTACAAACATTGAAAAAGCAAAGCAAAAAGTTGCCGAATATGGTGAAACTTATAGTGCAATTAAGAGCCGTCCTGATCTTGTAAAGGAACTGAACGAGCTGCAAAAACGAGCAGAGGATTTGTCTACAAAGACTGATTTGAAAAAGTTTAATGCAGACTTCGAGCAGTTCAATACAAAAGTAAAACAGGCTGGATTACATACTAAATCTTTAGGTGATAGATTAAAGGACGCATTCAAAAACTTTGCATCGTTCTTTAGTGCCAGCCGAGTGATTTATGAGGTTATCAGTAAACTTGGCGAAATGGTTCAGAATGTTAAAAATCTGGACGCTGCTATGGTTAATCTGAGAAAGGTTACGGATGAAACCGATGCTTCTTACGACAGATTTTTGACCAGAGCAACCGCCAAAGCGAAAGAGTTAGGTACAACCGTTGTCGATCTGGTTGATGCTACTACAAATTTTAGTCGATTAGGTTTCTCTTTGAGCGAGGCTGAGGAACTTGGTCAGCTTGCTACGATTTATGCCAATGTCGGTGATTTGAGTAGTATTGATGATGCTACAAACAGCATGATTTCTACTATGAAAGGCTTTGGCATTGAGACAGAAAATGCGTCTGCTATTTTGGATAAGTTCAATGAGGTTGGTAACAACTTTGCAATTTCCAGTGGCGATATTGGCGAGGCATTACAACGCTCTGCTTCTTCGATGGCTGCGGCTAACAATACCATTGATGAAACTATTGCGTTGATCACTGCCGCCAATACGGTTGTTCAAGATGCTACCAGTGTCGGTAGAGGTTTGCCGACATAAAAAATGGCTATATCGGTTAAAGACCAGAGATGGTTCAGACCGAGGAAAGACTTTATAAGTATTTTTAACGCACATCAATTAGGAAGGATGTGTGTTTTTTATTTCAAAATGTAAGGAAGTGGTTTTATTCCAGCCAAAGGACAGAAAACAGGATATATAGTAAAATGCGACAATTGCGGCAAAGAAGTGTATCAAACAAAGACACAATATAATAGAGGGAAACATCATTATTGCAGTAATAAGTGTCAGTATGAATTTCAAGGTAAAAATGCACATGAATATAGAAAATGCGAGATATGTGGAGAATTGTTTTATGTAAATAAAAAATCTTCACAGCGTTTTTGCTCAGTAGAATGTCAAAACAAATGGCAAACTACAAGAATTGGAGTATTAAATCCGAAAAGTACAAAACAGGAAATTGATTGTGAATGTTGTGGTAAAAAATATTATGCTAAAATGCACAAGATTAAAAGTGGACAACATAATTTTTGTTCTAATAAATGTAGACAGATGTGGTATTCTAAAGTTTTTAGTCAGGACGAAAACTGGAAAGAACAATCAAGAAAACGAGCTGTTAAAATTTTAGAAAATCGACAATTAGATACAAATACCAAACCACAACAAATCATAAATTCTGTGTTGGATGACTATGACATATCATACATGAATGAAAAAGGGTTTAAATATTATGCAGTTGATAATTATTTAGTTGATTATAATCTCATTATTGAGGTTATGGGAGATTTTTGGCATTGCAATCCGCTTAAATATGATTCTGATCAAAATTATGAAGTACATAAAAAAAGAATTCCAAGAGACAAAGCAAAGCATACATATTTTAAAAACAAGTATGGCGTTGAGATTTTATATCTTTGGGAATCTGATATTTATGATCGTTTGGAAGTATGCAAGAAACTTATCAAAGAATATATAAGCAATAAAGGGGTATTAGAAAACTATCATTCATTTAATTATCATTTGGAAAATGAAGAATTGATGTTGAATAATGATATTATTTCACCTTATCAAGATATAGTTAATGCCTAATCATTTGGCTATATCTTTAAAAATACTTATAAAGAATCCGTAGAGACTGTAATACCTTGTATGGTAACATACGAGGTTTCGCCATTGTCAGAAGATACAGTCCGAACTCGCACTATAATCTTAATCATGAAATGCGAGAGCAAGGATGAAAGTCCTTGCCGCTATAATAATTATTATAGTCAGTAGACTTTGGCAAGTCGAAAGTAACAGATTGACAGCCTTTAAAACAATTTCCATGCGTATCCGTGGTGCAACAACGGAAATGGAACAAGCTGGTCTTGATATGGAAGGCATGGCTGATTCTACCGCAACATTGCGCAAAGAAATCATGGCATTGTCTGGCGTTGATATTATGATAGATGATGATACATTTAAATCTACCTATCAAATCCTTGAAGAACTTTCTGTAAAATGGGGCGAATTGACCGACATTCAACAGGCAAGCATTACTGAGTTGATTGCTGGTAAGCGTCAGGGCAATATCATTTCTGCTGTCATGGAGAACTTTGATATTGCACAAGATGCTTTGAATTCTTCTCTGGAATCTGCTGGTTCTGCCATGCAGGAATATAATACCTATTTGGAAGGTATTGAGGCTAAGACAAATCAGTTTAAGGCAGCGTTTGAGGCTTTGTCTTTGACTGTTGTTAATAGCGATTTTGTAAAGGGAATTATTGATCTTGGAACAAAAGCAATTACTGTTTTAGATGATATAATTCAATCCCTTGGTGGCATGGGCAATGCTTTAACTATCCTTGCTTCTGCTTTAGTTCTTTTAAATTTAAATACTGCAACTTCTATGTTTACTCGTTTATTTGGTGTAATCACAAGTGGTTTTGGTATTGTTCCTAAACTTACAAAAGTCTTTGGTGATTTAAGAGCAGCGTGGGCATTAGGTAAGGAAGCTGGCGGTGGTTTTATTACCACTCTTAAAGGAGCATCGTCTGCGCTGGTTGGAACCGCATCTGCGGCATCTATTGCGACAGTTGCAATAACTGCTTTAATTGCAGCAATTGTGTTGATTCGTAATGGCATTAAGCAAGCAGAACAAGAAACTCAAGAATTAGCACAAGCCACAATAGATGAAAAGAATGCCGAACTTGAAAGAACAGCGGCGTTGAAAGATGCTTATGCCGTATATAAGAAATATTCTAATCAAACTGAATTAACTGCAACAGAGGAAGAAAGTCTAAAAAAGGCAGTTGATGATATAACAAAATCCCTTGAGGATAAGGCCATTGCTTTAGGTCATTTGAAACAAGGCACTGAGGAATATACTCAAGCACTTGAAGATCAAATTACAGAGGAATTAAAAGCGCAAGAAATTGCGGCAAAAGAAAAAGCGCAAGCTGCTGAAGAACTTTTATTAAGCAAGTCTTATTCGAAATGGGATGGCAGTCAAATCACAATTACAGTTAGTGACACAGCAAAAGAAGAAACTGACGCATATAAACTCGTTCAAGAAATAATGGGCGATTATATTGATCAAGGTAGTTATCATGGTGCGATGGGTGTTGGTGCAACAGAAATCGAAATCGAACCAATAGATTGGGATTCTTCTCAGGATGTTGATGCCATTGTTGATTATTACTATAAGTTGGTTGAATTGAAAGATGCTCTTGTAGAGAACGATCTTATGGATACTGATGATGTATATGATATTTACGATGGCGTAAAAGATGTAATTGATGATATTGGCGCAGATGTTGAAGCATATGTCGAATCCGAATACGAAAGAATTGTTGCTGCCTATGAAAGAAGCAACGGTATTGTTGAAACAGTTGATGATTTTGCTGATTTAAGAAATCATGTAAATCGTGAACTTGGAAAGAAATTCGAATTCGATGGTTTGTCTGAACAAATTGATAAATATTTGATCGCAGACAGTTCTTTGTATCAGAATTATCTTAATGAAATTAAATCAACAACGAATATGATTAATAGTATTGTTGATGATTTAATTCCAAAGGATTATGAGGAATTAACTGTTGGTACAGAAGCTCATTTCCATGCCATTGATCAATATGGTATCAAAGTTGCTGAACTCAAGGAAAAATTAAAAGGTCTGTCTGATGAAGATTTAACACTTGCTTATGATTTGTTGTCCGTTCCTGATCATGGTATCCAATCTTGGGATGACCTTGTAACGGCAATGGATGAATATAAGAATGGCACAAGTGAAATTATTGCTGTTAGTAGCCAAGTCCAAGAGGCTTTAAAAGCTATTTGGGCTTCTGAGGATTTTGCTGATGCAAAAGCAGAATTGGTTGCAATGGCAAAAACACTGGATGGCATTACTCCTGATGCAATTGAGGAATTGGCTGGCGAAAGTGAAGAACTGGCTGAAATTCTTGAACTTGATGGAATGAATGCCGAGTTCCTTGCTCATGTTTTGCAAACAGTAGCCGATGGTAAAGATGGTTTTGCTTTAATTACCGATGATGCTTTAAAGCTGAATGATGCTTTAGAGGGTATGGTTACAGCATTTGATGATGTGACTGAGGCGAAATCCAGATATGACGCTGCTTTGGCGGGAGGCGAAAAGGATGATAACTTTAAGTCCTATGCCGAAGCATTTGAGGCATTAAATGCAGAATTTGAAGCTGGTACAACAAACAGCAACGCATTTTGGGCTGCGGCTGAATTTATGTTTGGTTCTGAGCAGCTTGCATTGTGGGGCTGGGCTGATGGTTTGGATCAGATTTATGAGGCAATGCAGAAAAACGCTGGCGTATTCTCTGATGCGGAGAGTGCTGGTTTAGGTTTATTGGATCGTCTTTATGAATTGTCTGAGGCTGGTGTGCTGGTTAATGAGCAAGGCGAAAAATTGATTGAAATCAGTAAGAATGCAGATGGTTCTTATAGTTTTGATATGGACTATAAAAACCTTGATTTGCTGGCTGAAAAGATGAACATTTCCAGAGAAGCTATGTTGGCTTGCTGGGAGGCTTTGTCTATGTGGGGCGAGGTCAATTTTGCTGATATGGCAGAGGTCATGTCTGTCATTGAGGAAATTGGTCTTGCGGCTGAAACCACAGGTGGCACAGCGGTCAATATTGCAGCTCTGACGGATCAGCTTATCTCTTTGGGTAAGACTGATAAGGATATTGCTACAATTCTTGGTGATTTGCAAACTATGGATGGAATCGTTCTGCTGAATGCAGAAACATCCGTAGATAATTTGACAGAAAGTTTAGTCAATCTTGGTTTGGCTGCCGATGATGGTGTTACTGTTACGGTTGACATTACTGAGTTGGGCGGCTTGCTGTCTGAATTAAACTTTACGAAAGAACAGGCTGAAGATGTAATTACAAAATTGCATGAGGCTGATGGTATTTCGTTGACAAATGCTGGGGAAAGCGTTGATACGGTTCAAGACGCATTGAATACCTTGAGTCAGTTTGATTTTGCAACCGTTCAAGGTGATATTGGCAATATTGAAGGTGCTGTTGCCGATGCTGATGATGCTACGACAGATAATGTCGTGTCTGAAATCGAAGATATTGGTGTGGCGGCTGATGATTCTGTTCGTAGAATTGACAATATTGTTTCTGCCATGATGCGTGTTGATGGTACAACTGCTACTGTTACAATTAACGAAAGACGCAGAAGTGGTTTGCTTGGTATGCTTGGTTTTGCCAAGGGTACTGATAACGCTCCTGATGGTGAGGCATTGGTCGGTGAGGAAGGCGAGGAATTAATTAAGCATGGTGATCAGGCTTATCTCGCTGGTACACATGGCCCCGAAATCGTTGATCTGGATAAGGGCGATACTGTTTATACCGCTGAGGAAACAAAGCGTATTAAACATGGTGGCAAATTCATCAATGGTCATATCCCCGCATATTCTGGCGGTTATGACGGCGGTGCATCTGGAACCATTGGTAAAAAGACATGGAAATCCGTAATTGAAGCATCGGCAACTGTTAAGGTTGATGATGTTGATTTGGATAGTGATTCTCTTGAGGAACAGTTGGAAGATACTCTGAAAGAGATGGACGAGGAAATCAGTAAAGTCATTGCGGCTTATGAACATAAGATTTTCTTGATTGATAAGAACAACGGTGATCCATCTGAAATCGTAGCTATCTATAAAGAGATGCAAGAGGCTGTCCACGAACAGGCTGAGGAATATCGCAAACTTGGTCTGAGTGAAGATTCTGAGTATATCATGAATCTGCAAAAGCAGTGGTGGGATTATCATGATGCAATTGTGGAAGTTATTACCTCAATGTATGAGGAAATTATTTCTGGTCATGAAAATCAAATTGAACTGACAGAACATTGGCTTGAACAGGCGATTGCATCTGCTGACGCAATGGATATTGCCCGATATACTGGTGACATTGTTCAGCATTATCGTGATATGCAAGAGGTTGTCCACGAACAGGCTGAATATTACCGTTCACTTGGTTACGCTGAAACCAGCGATGAAATTAGTCAGCTTACATCTTTGTGGTGGGAGTATTATGACAAAATCAAGACGGTTTCTGCGGACGCTTGGGAACAGGTCGTAGACAACGCTAATGATGCTCTGGATAACATTCAGGGTATGTATGATAGCCTGAAGAACGCCGCTCAGGAATATGCCGAATATGGTTATATTACTGTGGACTCTCTGCAAGATATTCTTTCTTATGGTGTTGAGTATCTTGCGTTCTTGCAGGACGAAAACGGTCAGTTGGTAATCAACGAGGCGAATATTCAAAAGGTCATTGCTGCCAGAACTCAGCAAATGGCAATTGAGTCTGCTTTGAATTATATTCAGCAGCTCAGAACCGCATTGACCAACAACGATACAGTTGCTTTGCTTAATCTGACAAATGCAACAAATATTGCGACAGCAAGTACATGGGATTTGGTGTACGCTCAGTTGCAGTTGCTTGGTTTAAGTGATGAACAATATAACAACGCATTGCAGAGAATTAATGCAATGCGCAGCTTGACAGATATGGCAGTGACCAGTATTGGTCGAATTGACACTTCTGCAAAAGAGGCTTTGGAGGAAACATCTACTGCGCTTGAAGATTTGCTCAAGTATGTTGAGGAAATGATTAAGCAAGAGGTTGAAAACCAAATCTCTGCATTGGAGGATCAGATTGACAAATACCGTGAGATTGTTGATTTACAGAAAGAATCCTTGGACTTAGAGCGTGAAAAAGACAAATACACCAAGGATGTTACTGAAAAGACGAAATCCATTGCCGAGCTGCAAGCACGAATTGCTATGCTGGATTTGGATGACAGCCGTGAGGCTCAAGCAGAAAAGCGCAAACTTCAGGAGCAATTGGCTGAGGAACAGGCTGACTTGGCTGAAACTCAGGCAGATCATGCTTATGAAGCTACAAGCGATATGCTTGACAATATGGCTGATGCCTATGAGAAAGAAAAGCAGAAAGAAATTGAAATTCTTGAGGATTCTATTTCTTCTGCTGAGAAAATCTATCAGTTGGCAATCGACAGGATCAATAATCATTGGGATACTCTCTATGATGATTTGATTAATTGGAACTACCAGTACGGCAATACCGTACAGTCTGAATTGATTTCTGCTTGGAATGCGGCATCTGGCGCAGTTCAGCAGTATGGTAGTTATTTGAATGCTGTGGCAGCTACTCAGGCGCAGATTGCAGCCTTTGATGCAAGCAGTGGATTTACTACTGTTGGCACTACTGGTGATTATGACACCAGTGGCGGTCAAACTATGAGCCGTATTAAAGAGATCGTTGCTCAAATGAAGGCAAATTCTCAGGCTCATCACAATGCAAACACAGAGGAAAAGGCTCGACTGAATCAAGCAAACCTTGATCTTGGTAAGGAGTTGCAAAAGTTAATCGGACGCACCGTTGTTCGTGGTGATGATGGTGTTTGGTATTTGGATAAGGTTGGCGGCGCACAGCTTTACTCTACTTATCCGTACAGCACATATCACACTGGCGGTATTATTGGTGATGATGCAACGCCGAAGCAGGACGAAATGTTTGCTCTGCTCAAAAAGCGTGAGGCTGTATTTACCGAGCCACAGCAGGAAGTTGTTTATCGTGTATTGAAAGCCGATGAAACCATTGCTGGTAAACTTGGTATTAGTGGTGGTCTGTATCATAGCATGAACGGCAGCGGATATGCAGAAATGCAATCCCATAATGCTATTATGCGTGATATGCAACAAGCGCAAGCTGCGTCTGGTGGCAATCATGTGTCACAGAGCATTGGCGATGTGACAGTGCCAGTTCATGTGATGGTTACTGAAAAGCTGGATAAGAGAGATATTCAGCGGTTGAGCCGAGAGATCGGTAATATCGCTGGTGAAGAAATTGCTGGTTCTTTTATTAGGGCTGGCAAGGGGACTTTAAGAGGAAGCAGATTAAGACCATAAGGGAGGGGCTATATGCCCTTCCCTTTCATCATAATGAAAGGAGGTTGATTGTTTGGTTATTGATTTTAGCAAAATTGATATGAGAAATCGTCCAAAGTTTATTTTGAGAAATTTAGACGGAACTCCTATCGGTTATTTAGGTCATATTTTAGAACCGAATGCAAGATTTTGCTATACTGAGGTTTCTGAATTGAATTTTAAATATCCATCTGCTGACAATGGAGAAAAACTGGACGAATACGATCTTCTGACAAGTATGAGGGTCATTGATGTTGAAGGATATGGTCAATTCCTTTTACAAAGTCCTGTTGAAAATAATGATACGGTTGTCAAAATAAAATCCTGTAAGGCATATTCTTTGGAATATGAATTAGTGGGAAAGAAAATTACACTGGAAGAAGGTACTTATAATTTCTGGAATCCTCTTGCTCCCGATGGGACAATTATGGGAATTATTCTTTCTGAACTTCCATCTTGGTCAATTGGAACAGTTTCAAGTGATTTAATTGGTAAGTATCGTACTTATAGTGCCGACAACCAATCTGTATATGATTTTATGAAATCGAAATTACAGGAGTCTTATGACTGTATTTTTGATTTTGATACATATAATCGAACTATCAATGTAAAAAGTCTTTCTGATTCTTTTTCAACGAAAGCAGTGTATTTATCTGCAAGAAATCTTTTGGATGAAATTGAGGTTGAAGAAAATGCAAATGAACTTGTGACCGCATTAGATGTTCATGGTGCTGATGATTTAGATATTCGAACTGTTAATCCTATGGGTACGAATAAAATCTATAATTTAGATGCGTACATGAACCAGTCTTATTTCTCAGATGAAATGATTGTTCAATGGGAAAAGTGGAAACAAACTTTTGATGCGTATCAGCAAACATATTTTGATATATCTGTTGAACAGAGTATGTTAATCAGTAGCCTTGTAACGGAGAACGCTGTGCTTGCCGATTTAGAAGGAGAACTTTCTGCATTGGAGAGCAAGAAAGCAACTTTAGTACAAGGCGTTGCAATGGATAGTTCTTTGCGTGATGATTTAGCTGCGGTAAAATCCGAGATTTCTGCCAAAGAAAGAGAAATCAACAATCAGAAGAAAACAGTGATTGCTCCTATTGAGAATAAGATTACTGCTCTGACAAATCAACTGAAAAATATCAATCAATTGACTGCGTTTTCTGCCTTTTTTAGCGAAGAACAGATTGCGGTTCTGGATCGTTATTTTAAGTGTGGTAGTTTAACTGATTCTACATTTGCTGTTACGAATACCGATAGTTATTCTACTGATGGTACTACGGTACGAGGTTTGGCTTCAATTTTCAATCTTGTAAGTTTAAATGAAATTAGAGAAACAGAATATACATCCGACAAAACTTTTTATTCTGTTCGTGGTGGTATAATTGAAACAAGTCATTCCAGTTTGTCATTAGATGCAGAAATCGTGCGAGGCACATTGGAAGTCAATAGTGACAATACTTTCGTCCTTTCTTTGTATTTAAATGACGGTAAGCTGAATAACAGTACAACATTCTCTGGTGCAACATTGTCTATGACTGGTACTTTAGGCGCAAATGTTATGAAGTCCGATAGTGCATTGCAGTTTAAGACTTCTACTGCAAATGCGTATTTTACCAGAAATGTAACAGAGTATCAGAAACAATCTGTTGCTCTGGAATTATATGATTACGCAGATCAATATCTGAAAAAGGCTTCTCAGCCAACATATTATTTTTCTGTTGATAGCGGAAATTTTTTTGCGCTTGACGATTTTGTTGAATTTGCAAAGCAATTTTCTCTTGGCGAAAGACTGTATCTTCACTTAAATGAGAATGTTTATGAACCATATGCCCTTGCTGTATCTGTTGATTTTGATGATTTAACAGACTTTTCTATTGAATTTAACGAGTATTTTCAAGCTAAAGAAGGTATTATGGATATTCGTCAAATTCTTGAGCAAACCGTTTCCAGTAGTAATTCTTTGGATTTCAATCAGTATCTTTACAGTAGTTTTGTAAGCAGTGGTGCAAAAACATCAGTTGAGCAGTTTATGAAGTCTGCCATTGACGCTATGAAAAATAATATCATGGCTGGTGAAAATAATGAACTTGTGATTGATGGTACTGGCTTACGCTGTATGAAATATGACGAGGCAAGCGGTACATACAGTCCAAAGCAAATTTGGATGGCTCACAACGCCATCATGTTTACAGAGGATAATTGGGAGAGCGCAACAATTGGTATCGGTGAGTTTACTGATAAGAATTTTGGTACTCTCTACGGTATCGTCCTCCCTGCCCTTGTTGGTACGCTGTTGGCTGGTCAAAATCTGATCATCGAGAGCGAAAAACAAGACGGCGGCGTTGCTGTCTTTAAGATGGATGCTGAAGGTGCTTCTTTGCATAATGCCTCATTCAACCTTTATGGTTCGACTGGTGGTAGAATTGATATGGGAGCAATCTTGGGTCTTGTTGGCGGTAATGATCCAGACAATATGTTTGTCTATGATAAATTCAATAATCCTACTGGTGTGAAAACTGCAAATAATAAGTCCATAACAAAAGTTGACGATTTGGATGCAAATGATACTCCCAATGCGAACTTTTGGCTTGACATGGATGGCGGTCTTTATATCAAGGGTGTTATTGATGCTGTTGGCGGTATTTTCCGTGGTTCATTGGAAGTTGGCGGTTCTACTGCATTTCGTGTTGATGCACAGGGTAATTTGAAGATTGGTGGCACAGTCACGAATCCGAATTTTTCTGTTGATGCAAACGGCAATCTGGTAGCAAATAGCGGTACTTTCAAAGGCACTGTTTATGGTGCAACTTATCGTGATAAAAGCGGAAACCTGATGATGAACAATAATCAACAGTTCACTTCTGATTATTTAAACTTGAATGGGATTAATGTGGGCAACGGTCAGTTTGTAGTTGATTCTGCTGGTAATGTTTCAATTAGCGGAAATATTACAATGGGGGCTGGTTCATCTATTAATTGGGCAACTATAACTGAAATTAATTCATCAAGTAGTGACGCATATCAACGAGCAAATACCGCATATAACTATGCGGGTAATGCATATAATTATGCAGACGATGCTTATAGATTGGCAGATAATGCTCTTGATTGGGCATATGATGCTTATGATCTTGCGTATGATAATAAGTTGACTGATGTTGCCGTATTTAATATCTTAACTAATAATGGTACACGATTTGGAATTTTTAGCGATTCATCTACAAATCGTTTATATATTAATGCGAATTATATTAGAACAGGAGCATTAGATGCAGATTTAATTGAATTGACTTGTGGTTACGGAGGATTTTGTAAAGGACGAGGATACACTGGTGTTTCTACTACTTATGGTTCTATGATGTATGGAAGTAATGGTTATGGTTCTACTCCATATTTCATTGTTACTAATACTGGGTGTAGAATGACAACAGATAATTTAGATTTCTATATTACTAATAATGGAATTTATGCCGCTGAAGAAATTACAGTTAATTCAGATCGAAGATTGAAAAATAAAATTAGTTATGATTTGGAGAAATATAAAAATTTCTTTTTGAATTTAAAGCCAACTAAGTTTTTCTATAATCATGGTCAATCAAATAGATTCCATTTGGGATTTATTGCACAAGATGTTGAACAAGCACTTATTTCAAGTGGATTAACAACAAAAGATTTTGCTGGATTGACAATTACGCCAGTACAAGAAGTGCAAAAGGATGAAATTGATGATTATAAATATAGCTTGCGATATGGTGAATTTATTTCTTTAAATACTTTTATGATTCAAAAGTTATATCGTGAGATTGAGCAATTGAAAGAAAAACTAAATCAATGTATGAAGGAGAATGACAATGGTTAAAAATGAGGTTCTGCAAAGAATTGATGCTGTTTGTAAGACTCTGGATGGTGGCATTACAGTAAGCGGCGCACAAAACGCTGGAAATCTTGCTGGATGTTTTGCTATCTTGCAGGAAACTTTGGCTATTTTGAGTAATTGCGAGATTACTGAAAAGAAGGAAACTGAATCTGACAGCAAGGAAGATTAAAATGTATAAGCGGAGGTGAGTGGATGGGTTTTATTGCTAAAAACTTTTCATTTAATCGCATCCCCTGTACTGAATTTGGATTGCGGATTTATGATATTGATGGAAATACAAATGAAGCTACTCCCTTTGCAAGTACAGGTAAATTGATGACTGATGTAATTCCGTCCACTGGACGGACTTTTTTATATGGTCGTTCTTTTGACGAACCGTTGGAATTTAAACTGGTTTTCGGTCTTGATCCATTGATGCTCAAGATGGATGAACATTTAGATCGTTTTGAAATGGACGCAATCGCAAACTGGTTGACAGGTCACGACACATATAAATGGCTTGAAATTGAACAGCCAGATATGGAAACCATTCGCTATCACTGTATCATCAGTGAGTTGGAGCCTATTCAACTTTCTTGGTTGCCGTGGGCTTTTACCGCAACAGTGGTATGTGATTCTCCCTATGGATACACATTTCCACGAAAGTTCAGTTACTCTTGTGTGAATGAAACAGAAATAAAGTTAGTCAGTCGATCTACAATCAATAAGTTGTATTATCCTAAGCTGGATATTATATTAAATGGCAGTAACACAATTTCGATTATTAATCAATCGTGCAATAATGCGGAGCTGCGTTTTGAAAACTTACCAAAGGATTATTTCTTGACAATTTCAGTGGATAACGAACTTGGGAAAATTGTTTCGTCTGATCCTACATATGTGAATATGTATCAGTATTGCAATTTTTCATGGTTGCCATTGAAAAAAGGATTGAACAAACTGCTCGTCAAAGGCAGTTGTCTTTTGGATTTCAAATGCGAGTTTCCCGTGAACTTTGGAGGGTGATTGTTATGCGGCATGATGTTTATTCTCTGCCAGAAGTCATGTTTGTTGCAGGACAATCAAACACGCTTCGTTGGCGGTTATTTACGGAACAGAATGTTCCTTTCAATGCAGAAGGTTGCACAGGCAATTTTGCACTTGTGGACTATTCTGATAAATATACTGACGAACCAGTAGTTTCAAAGTCTTTGACATTTTCTATTGGAGATGATGAAACTGGCGCAAAAAATATTGCGACTGTTGATTTATTGCCAAATGACACTTTGGGACTGTATGGCAAATACATTTACCAAATCACGATCAGAGATATTGATGGTGAAGTTGAAATTCCAAATCAGGGTATTTTTAATATTTTCCACAATATTAATGAGAGTTTTTTGAAATAACAACAAATGCAAGAATTAAAGATTGGAGGATGAAAGCGTATGACTTCTACATACTTTTTAAACTGTATCATGGGCAATGTTTTCAAAACAAAGCTGAGTCCTGCATTGCCTGAGAAAGTTTATCTTGGTTTGAGTTCTACTGCTCCGAGTGTTGATGGCACTGGTGTTACCGAGCCTTTGGATTCCGCTGGTTACTCTCGTGTCGAGTTGACCACTTTGGGCGAACCTGTTAATGGTGTGATCTCAAACAATTCTGATGTTTCTTTCCCTGAAAGTTCTGCAAGTTGGGGAACCATGACTCACTTCGTTTTGTACGATGATATTGTCGATGGCAACTTGCTTATGTTTGAGGCTTTGACACAATCTCGTAGCGTTGAAGCTGCAACAATTGTTACTGTCAAGAGCGGTGGCCTGAAACTGACTTTGGCAAACAAGGATTAATACAAAATCAAAATAGAAAGTAGGTGAGAAAGTTGCAAACCTTTGATGTTTATTTAAAGAAACGACTCACCGAAATTGATGTTATTATTTCGCAATTAGTACAGAGAGATACATTTACGCTCTATAACTATCTCTATTTGCTCTGTTCATTGTCTGAATTAGAATTGCTGAAAACTATTACTGGCGAAGCAAGTATGGAATTGGATGCAAGAATTCTTTATTTGGAAGAACGAGTACATGAGTATATGAACAGTGAAATGTATCTGAGTGCGATGGCTGATTTTTCAAGCCAAGTAACAACTGGTGGCAGTGCGGAAATGGTTTTATTTGCTGATGCAATTGATGCAATCATGAAAGATTTAATCAGCAGTGAATCCGTTCTGGAAATTTCCGTAGACCCACTGGATTATTATATCGCTCATTCATTCGGCACAGTGGATTTCGATATGATGTTAGTTGCAGATCAGCTTGAGTTTTTGAAAGAAGGATTTGAAAAGTTCGATAGCAAAATGTATCTATTTGCAGAATCAGAATTTGCAAGCAGTAAAGTTGCAGAGCTGAATGATTTAGATATGGTGTTATATACCGATCCTATTGGATTGTTTTATTTGGCATCTGTATCTGGTCAAACAGAAATGTATTTGTCTGCTGATCCAATTGATGATTATCTGTTGGAAAAAATCTTGCATGATTTAGAGGTCACGACCTATTTATCTGCATCTATTGATTCTATTTTGCATTTAGAAAAATTCACTTCGAGCGAAAATGTTCTTCATGTATTTGCGAAAATGGCAGAAGTTTTGATTGGTATTATCTATCTATCCGAAAGCACGATGGTTTTATCATGTGAGGCAAGCACAAGCATAAAGCGTTATCGTTTTGTTAGCGAGATGGATGATTTTACAGTATCCGAGTTTGACAATATGACAATTCAAGAACTTGATTTTATAACAATTGCGTAAGCATTGCAGAACTTTAATAAGAAGGTGGTGATTAGATGGTAAGAAAACAAGGCGGCTTAATTACAGGAATTCAGGCGAATGAAAATGTTGTGGATAAGTGTATTGCTGAGATTCGCAGGGTTGAACCTACTTCTTTGGCAGATAAGTTATTCCATATCACAATTAAGACTGACGCTTATAAACGATTCACTATGAATGGTTTTACTTACACCACCGATGGCAATGGCAATTTTACGAGTATTGCAATTGCCAGTCGTACAACTCCCGAAATTACTGATTTGCGTTTCGAGAGCGATCTTGACGAATGTGTTCTCTGCTTTATCTATTAAGGCGGTGATCACATATGTCTGGTGTAGTTGGTGGTTTTTATTCTGGCGTTTTCTATCCAAGTGATAGCCCTTTGTATGATCCAACTGGAAGTGGTGATATTGAAATTATTGCCGGAGATTGCTTTGCACCAGTTGGGCAGCCTGAAAATTATCGGGGATTTCTTTACCAAACCGCTACATTATTAGCTGACAGTTATTTGTATGCTTAGGATGAAAGGCGGTGGAATAATTGGCTGATTTTGTTTATGAGAAATTAAGAGCAGGAACTACACAGAATGATTCTGACTCTGGTTCCGAAGTTGCTCGTAAGTTCAATGACAATTTTGAAAAAGTGGCAGAAAAGTTTACAGAGATCAGCGAAAAATTGGCAAGTGGTTTAAGTATTTCAGTGAATGGTACTATTCTGCAAGCCAATAGTGAAGGAATTGTCGAGTTGCCGCTTGTCAGTCCAACACAAGCTGGTCTTGTCCAATCCAGCGATGGAGAGGACGCTATTGTGGCTGATGAAAACAATGGTACTATGAAAGTGGCTTCATTGAACGTCAGCAAGTTAATCGAAAATGACGATGTTATTTTTATTTTAGATGGCGGGAATTCTGTGGAACCTACCGCCGATGCAAGCAATTAAATTTAAAGGGGGTATTTGACTTATGGCTGAAAAACTCTTTAAAACACGCATTCAAGTAAGACGTGATACAGCAGCTAATTGGTTGCTGAATAAAGATGTTATCCCAGCCGAAGGTGAGCCTTGCTTAGATTTAGATACTGGCCTTGTCAAATACGGTAACGGAACGGATACTTATGAAAATCTTCCTGTTGCTGGTGGCATGGCTGCAACTCATTATGAGGGGATCAAGCAAGATGGCGAAACCGATGATGCTGTGATTGAGCGTGTTCTTACTGGTTTGAGTGTTACGGCAAACAAAGATGATATTTTTATTGTCAAAACTTTAATTGCTGGAACAAAATACTCTTATACTGCTTATGTATACAATGGCAATGCATGGGCAGCTATGGATGGGAACTATAATGCAACGAATGTATATTTCGATCAGGATTTACTTACTACGGTTCCTGTTGGAAATGTTACACTGCAAAATGGTCAAGCTACCATTCCTGTGACTGGAATGAACATTATTGAGGCATGGAATGAAATTCATGTTTCTGAGGACAAGGATTTTAATGTGGTGAAACCTACGGTTTCTGTGAGCGGAAGCGTGAAATATGTTGAGGTTGGCAGCTCTGCATCTCAGGATGTGACTGTTACATATGAAGATGGTAGTTATGAGTACGGCTATACTACTGAGACTGGCGAGGAAGGTCAAACAGCAACCGCTACCACAAATGACGGAACTACTGGTGCTGATGTAACTGGTTATGCTTTGACAGATGGAACAAACGCAATTGAGCCTAAAGAAGTCGGCGGTAATGTGTTTACTGTCGATTCTGGCGTAAAAACAGATCGTGCAACTATGTCTGTTAAGGGTTCTGCGACCTATGATGATGGTTATATTCCTGTTTCTAATCTGAAGAAGATGTATCCTGCTAAAGCAATTGCCGCTGGCACTACCGCAGAGGTTACGAAGGAATTGTTCAGATGGTATGTGCCAATGTATTATGGATTTAAATATGATGGTGCATTGGTTGCTGATCCTGCCAACATTACAGAAGCAGAAATTAAATCCTTGATTGTTGTTAAGGATGCAACCGCATACAATCGCACGAAGCCAACTGCCGCTACTGCTTCTGGCTCTTGGCGGCAATTCTTTGTTGCTATTCCTTCTGGATACGGTGCAGAGCTTTCAGGTATCTCTGATAGCAATAAACTTCCTCTTACTATTGGTAAGGCGGCAAATGTTACTTTGGCTTTCGGTACTGCCTCTATCGAGTATGAAATCTGGTATGTTGCACTTGATGCCGATTATGACACCAAGGCACTTACTTTGACTTGGTAATAGTAAAGGGGGTATGGAAAGATGACTGTAAGCGAATTTTTCACAAAATTAAACAGCGGCGCAACATGGTCTGCTGGCGTTAGCTTTAAACGTGCCGCTTCCCTGCCTTTGGAGCGTTACGCAGTTCATGCAAGCTATGCAGAAGCAGAGGCTTATGCAAGTACAAATGCCGTTGCCTATCCCGGACAGATTCTTGCAGTTGTTGAGACAACTGGAACAAGTATCTATTATATTGATCAGAATATGGCTCTTCAGCCTGTTGGTGTTATTCCTGCTGGTGATGGGAAAACTATTTCTGTCAGCGATGATGGTGTAATTTCTCTTTATGGAATTGATGGTTCTCTTGAAGAGGCAAAAAGTTATCAGCCTGTTTATCGCAATGGTACATTAACTTGGGTCGAGTTGAGTTCCACAACTGTTGAGGGATTACAGACTTTGATTGAAGGCTTGCGTACTGATGTGGATGCTATCAACGCAAAAATCGGAACTGTTGAGGAAAACAAGACAGTTGTTCAAATGATTACGGAAGCTCAAGAGGCGGCAACTTATGATGACACTGCTTTATCTGGTCGTGTTACCGCTATTGAGAACGACTATTTAAAGACGGCAGACAAAACTGCATTACAGAGTGAAATTTCCACGGCAAAAGCTGAGGCGATTTCTGAAGCGGTTGCGGCTGTTGTTGGTGAAGGAACAAGCGCAGATTTTGATACGCTGAAGGAAATTGCAGACTGGATTTTGTCGGATACAACTGGTGCTGCTTCCTTGGTGACAAGGATTTCTGCCATTGAATCAGATTATCTGAAAACTGCCGATAAGACAGCATTACAGGGTGAAATTGACGCATTAGAAACTCTTGTTGGGGCATTGCCAGAGGAAGCCGTTTCTACTAATGTTGTCGATTATATTCAGGAAGCAATCAATGGTCTTAAAATTGGCGATTACGCAAAAGCAAGTGAGTTAACTGCATTAGCTGAACGTGTTACTACTCTTGAGGAAAAAGTTGCTGCTCTTGAAACAGTTGGAGCGGAGAAAAATGTAATTAATTCTGTCGATGAAGCAGAATTTACAGTTGATTCTACAAGAAAGCTCTCTGTTAAAGAGATTGCAATGGATAAGATCACCGGGCTTCCAGCCGCATTGGAGCAGAAAGTTTCTGTCCAAGCTGGTTATCGTATGATTACCGATGCAGAAGGCGAGAAACTGGAAAAGCTGGTTCTGAGTGAAGACGGCACAGTTGAGGTTAGTGGTACGATTGCCGCTGGAAATGTTGATGGTCTTGAATCTTGGATTACAACTCGTGCGGCTACTTTAAAGGGCTTGTCAGAGAATAACCTTACTGATGCGTTAAAGACCAAAATTGAATCTTCTCAAGCCAATGTTATTGAAATCGTAAAGGTCAATGGCGTTGCGGTTGAAGTCAGTGCAGAAGATAAAAGCGTTAATATTCCTATGGCAACCGCCGCCGCATTGGGCGTTGTCAAGGGTACGGATGCTGAAAACGGAATTGCAGTTGCGGATGATGGAACCATGTCCGTGAATTCCGTGAATGTAAATAAACTTGTTCAAACTGAAGGAGATTCTATTGTTCTTGATGGCGGTAACTCCGCAGAATAATTTAATCTATTTGAAAACCACCGACATATTTTGTCGGTGGTAATTTATTAAAATTAGGAAAAGAGGGATATGTTTATGGCTACAAAAACTTTAAAGACTCGTATTCAGTTGAAGTATGATACTTATGCGAATTGGACTACAAACAACCCTACTCCCCTTGCTGGTGAGTTGTGTGTTGTAGTTGTTCCTGCCGCTGCGGGTGCTGTGGCTCAGGAACCCGCTATTCTTTTTAAGGTAGGCGATGGCACTACCCCATTTAATACATTGAACTTTACAAGCGGCATTGCTGCCGATGTGTATGATTGGGCAAAGGCAGAGACTAAACCTACTTATGCCGCCGATGAAATCACTGGTATTGGTGATTATATCGCAACCTATGTGGATGAAACCTTGGGTATTTCTGTTGATACCGATACACAATATCGTATTTTAAAGGTTAATGATTATAATTACAAACTCCAATCTAAGGCTAAGGGCGAAGCTGATACTGCTTTTGCTGACGTGAGTGAGATCGTAATTCCTAAGTATGATGACACAACTCTTGCTGGTCGTGTGACTGCTATTGAGACACTGGTTGGCAGTACTGCTGTTGCTACTCAGATTGCAAATGCTATCAGTGCTTTGAATCTGGATGAAATTTACGCCGCTAAAGCGCATACTCATGAAATTGCCGATGTGACTGGCCTTTCTGATGCAATTGCTGACGCAAAAGCTGCTGGTACTGCCGCTCAATCTGATGTGGATGCTTTGGAGGCAAAGGTTGGCACTGTTCCTGAGAATAAGACTGTTGTGCAGATGATTTCAGATGCTCAAACTGCCGCAACTTATGATGATGCTGAGGTTAAGGCCGGTATTGCTGCTAACACCGCAGCTATTGCTACTCTTAATGGCGAGGCAACCGTTGAGGGTTCCGTGAAGAAAACTGTTTCTGACGAAATCGCAAAAGTTGTTGCTGGTGCGCCTGAGTCCTTTGACACTTTGAAGGAAGTTTCTGATTGGATTTCTACTCACGGTCAGGATGCCGCTTCTATGAATTCTGCAATTCTTGCATTACAGAATATTTTAGACGGTATCGGTGATACGGATTCTGGCGAGAGTGCTACTGTTGTTGCTTATGTTCAGGCAGCTATTGCGGCCTTGAATATTGGTGATTATGCCACTGCCGCCAATCTGACTGCTTTGGCAGAGCGTGTGACTACCGCAGAGGGCAAGATCACAACTGCTGAAGGTAAGATTACAACTGCCGAAGAAAAGATTGCAACCTTAGAGGAACAGATTGTTACTAAGGCAAATGATTCCGATCTTGCCGCTATTGCAAAGACAGGCAATGTAAATGATCTGGCTCAGACTGATGGTGACTATATTATTTTCAATTGTGGCTCTTCGTCTGAAGTGATTTAATCTCAAGAATGAAATACAATAAACACACCCATCTCGTCTTTTGACGAGGTGGGCTTTGTGTTGTAAGGAGGTTATGATGGCTGCTAAAGAATTTGATGCCCGTGTGAAATTCAAACGGGATACAAGTGCAAATTGGACAGCGAACAATCCTGTTTTGTTGAACGGCGAGATGATCATCGTTGATACTGCAAGCGGTGAAAAAAGAACAAAGACAGGAGATGGAACAAAAACTTATACTCAATTGCCTTTTGATGATGAAGCGATTTATAACGCTTTAAATAACAAATGCGATGCAAGTGATGATGTTAATGCGACCTTGAGCGCAAGTGCGTGGAATAACGGGCAACAAACAATTTCAGTCGAAGGTCTAAAAGCAGATCAAAACGGAATTGCATCTTTGCCTCAGAATTATTCAGTCGCAGTATATGAAGCTGTTGTTGCCGCACAACTTCATGTGTCTGCACAAACAGATGGAACATTAACTTTCTCTTGTGATGGTGATGTACCGCAAATCGACATTCCTGTTGTTGTGATACTTCTTGGTTGAGAAAGGATGGTGTTTCGTTTTGAGTCAAACTGAAAAATATGGGTTTTATGTGACCGAACCTACTGATGATCCAAAATTTATAGATTTGAGACAAGAATTATGCGGCAACGAAAATAGCAATATGACAAAAATGGAAGATGCCTTAAATACGAAAGCCGATAACAGTCTTTCTAAAACAGGCACTCTTTTAGCCTCCGCATGGACTGGCGTTGATAGTCCATTTACACAAGAATTGGCAATTGAAGGACTTGGTGCAACTCAAAACGGAATCATTGATGTTTCCCATGATGCAACCATCATTCAAAGAGATGCGGCACGAAACGCACTCTTATCCATCACTGGACAGAGTAATGGAGTATTGATCATTTCGGCAGATGGAGAGTTACCAGAAGTTGATATTCCAGTTGTCGTAATTCTATTAGGTTAAAGGAGGATTAAAAGATGCCTATTGTTTCTAATTTCCCTACTGGCGGCGGTAGTGGAAGCAGCGGTCTTGCTTTGGGCGCAGTAAGCAATGTCAGCACTGTTGTTTCTCATGGCAAGGCTTATTTCAAATGGACTGATCCTGAAGATATTGTTGTTTCCGATTCTACTTTGGCTGCTTTTTCTGGAACGATTTTAGTTCGTAAGGCTGGCTCTGCACCTGTTAGCCGCAGAGATGGTACTGTCGTTGTTGACAGTAAGACACGAAACGCTTATCAGAACACTTATTTCTGCGATAGTGGGCTGACAGATGGCGTTACTTATTACTATAAGTTCTTTACTTATACTACGCAGAATGTTTACACAGATTTGGAGGAAAATCTGGTTGAAATCACTCCTGTTGCTGTTGCTCCTGCAAATGTTTCTGACATGAGCGTGGCGGCTGCTGGTAATGGTAAAGTTACGCTGAAATGGACTGATCCTGATAACACAACTCAAGACGGCATTACTACTGTTGCTTGGGGCGGTTCTAAGGTTATCTACAAGAAAGGCAGCAAGCCTACCAGTGAGAGTGATGGTACTCTGGTGCTGAATTCTACAACTAAGAATGCGTATAAGTCTACTGGCTTGACAATTTCTGGTTTGGAAAACGGCGCAACTTATTATTTTGCCGTGTTCCCTTACGGTACAGACGCTTATGGTAGCGCAGTAAATACAAACGCAAGTAATGTAATAAGTGGAGTTCCTAATCGTTTGACGATTGTGAATGTTCCAAGTCAGAGTGGTTCTTTGACTTACACTGGTTCTGCGCAAACTCCTTCTTGGAGTAACTATGACAGTTCTAAAATGACTTTGAGCGTTACCGCTCAGACCAATGCTGGCACATATTCTGCATCCTTTACTCCAAAGGATGATTATATGTGGTCTGATGGAACTACCGCCGCTAAGGGGGTCAACTGGACAATCGGTAAAGCGGCTGGCTCTCTGAGTTTGAGCAAATCCAGTATTACGCTGAATAGCACTACAAAGAGTGCGACATTTATCGTTACTCGTGCTGGTGATGGTAAGATCACTGTTGAATCCAGTGACACAAGTGTTGCAACTGTAAGTTTGAGTGGCACTACGGTTACTGTCAGAAGCGTGAACGACAAGACTGGTACAGCAACAATTACTGTTAAGGTGGCGGCTGGTACAAACCATACTGCTCCTTCCAATAAGACTTGCGCTGTTAGTTGTGAATTCCTCCCTGCTGTTGGTACGGCATTGAATGATATTAGCTGGGAGGATATTGGTCGTATTTCGGATGCTGGTCTTGCATCCAGCTATTTTTCGGTTGGTGATCGCAAGGCAGTTAGTTTGAGCGGAACAGTTGGTTCATTGTCATTAAGCGGAACCTATTACTGTTTTATTCTTGGTTTTGACCACAACAGTTCAAGAGAAGGTACAAAACGTATCCACTTCCAATTCGGCAAGACTGCTCTTTCTGGCGGTACTGATATTTGCTTTGTCGATAGTGGATATAATTCTGATAAGTCATCTGGCACTTGGTTTAATATGAATAATTCTCGGAGTAATAGTGGAGGCTGGAATAGCAGTCGAATGCGGACTGTTGTTTGCCCCGCATTTATGAATGCGATGCCATCTGATTTGCGGAATGTTTTAAAGACGGTCACGAAATATTCTGATAATACAGGAGGCGGTTCTAATACTGCATCTTATGTAACTTCAACTACGGATACTATTTTCTTACTTGCGGAATATGAAGTGTTTGGAACAAGGTCTTATGCAAACAGTGCTGAACAGAATTATCAGGCACAATACCAGTATTATAAGAATGGAAACTCCAAAGTGAAATATAGACATAGTTCTACTGGCTCAACTGCG